>SMTZ1_10005206_pt1 | contig 32634 bp, 30 predicted proteins | sample DeeMarSWOR136_30_FD_25667 | JGI IMG/M metagenome (IMG submission 25667) | reverse complement strand
GGGCGTTCAAAGGCAACAGGACAACCAGAGAAAGGGCCCCCAATACGACAAAGGTCATTCGCCACCCCCACAATGCGATGAGGTACTGGGAAAAGGGAACGAAGGCAAAGGTGCCCAGACCCATCCCGGAAACGGCGATGCCGCTTGCCAGACCCCGCTTCTTCTCGAACCAGTGGGCAAGGATGGCCGAGTAGGACACAATGCCGATGCAGGTGACGCCTGCACCCATGAAAATGCCATAGAGCAAATAGAACTGAAGAAGGGTCTCTATTTTCGCGCAGAGAGCCAGGCCCAAAGCGAAAATCACAATCCCCGGCACGATCACGCGGCGCGGGCCCAAGCGGTCTATGAGTCCGCCCACCAGAGGGGCGAGAAAGGTGTAGGTGATGAGGGCCATGGACTGGACCCCGGCGGACTCCCCCCGGGTCCAGGGAAAAACATCCAGGAGGGCCACATAGAACACGGAAAAGCTGGTGCGAATGCCGAACCAGAAGGCCATGGAAATGAGCCCGGTGAAGACAATGATCCAGCCGTAATACATGCGAGAAGCTTGTTCTGTTTGATTCATCGTTTTTTGACCCTCAAGGACTCCCACCAGCCTTTATCCGCCGGAGGCGGGTAAAGCCCCCCAATGTATGGGCAGAGGGAGAATCGAGGCCCGCAGTCTTTCACCTGTCCCAGCATGGGCACCGCTGCAAGGAGATTCGATGGCCCACGGAAAAAGAAAGTATACTCATTACCAGAATTTGACAAATTTGAAAGCACAAATCCTGATTATATTCCAAATCCTGCCCAAAACATCCTTCTTGACAAATATGTCTGCTATGATGATTATTTGGTTGCTTTTGCTGTCGATTCAGCGGTTTCCAGAGGTTTGAAGGGCCCAAGCCCCTCTGTCCCTTTTATCATCATCTGTTAGAGCATTTCTTGAGTGCTGTGACAGTACTGTCATTCCGAGCCCCGCGAAAGCGGGGGGAGAAATCTTTTCTAGTGTTATCAAAGATTTCTCAGTCACTTCGTTCCTTCGAAATGACACTGTTGTTTATGCAACTAAGTCCTAGAACATTCTTCCATCAGGGAGGCCATCCATGAGGGTACTTGTGAGCGATCCCCTGTCCGATGTGGGCGTGGGGATCTTGGAGGAGACGCCCGGCATAGAGGTGGATGTCAACACCGGTCTCACCCCTGAAGAGCTCAAGGGGATTATGAGCCGGTACCACGGGCTCATCATTCGAAGCGCGACAAAGGTGACCGGCCCGATTATCGAAGCGGCAAAGAATCTCAAAGTCATCGGCCGCGCCGGTGTGGGGCTGGACAATGTGGATATCCCTGCCGCCAGCCGCAGGGGTATCGTGGTGATGAATACCCCGGAGGGAAACACCATCACCGCAGCAGAACACACCATGGCCATGATCATGGCCCTCTCCCGGAACATCCCCCAAGCAACGGCCTCTCTCAAAGCGGGCCAATGGGAAAAAAAGAAACTGCAAGGCCGGGAGCTGTTTAACAAGACCCTTGGTTTGATCGGGGCGGGGCACATTGGACGGGTTGTGGCGGACCGGGCAAAGGGCATGAAGATGAAGGTCATTGCCTATGATCCCTACATCAAGCCGGAGGCCGTTGAAAAGCTGGATATTGAACCGGTTTCCTTTGACGAGTTGCTCCGGCGGGCCGACTATATCACGATTCATACGCCGAGAACGGATGAAACCATCGGCATGATCAACAAGGAGACCATCGGAAAGATGAAGACCGGCGCCATGGTCATCAATTGTGCCCGGGGCGGGATTGTAAACGAAGAGGATCTCTACGATGCTCTGGTGTCCGGACACCTGAGAGGGGCCGCTTTCGACGTGTTCAGCAAGGAACCCCCGGGCATGACAAAACTGATGGAGTTGCCGAACTTCATCTGCACGCCCCATCTGGGGGCTTCGACGCAGGAGGCCCAGGACAACGTGGCCAAGGACGTGGCAGAGCAAGTCATCGCATACCTCCTGCACGGCACCGTCAAGAATGCCGTGAATGTGCCGAGCATCAGCGCGGAGCTGATGACCACGCTGAGGCCTTATGCTGTTCTGGCTGAAAAGATGGGTTCTTTCCAGACACAGTTGACGGACAGCGGGATTACGGAGGTCCAGATTAATTACTCCGGCAAAATTACGGAATATGATGTGACACCCTTGACCACCGCCATGCTCAAAGGGCTCCTCGAACCGATCCTCAAAGACGATGTGAATTTCATCAACGCCCCTTTGATTGCCTCGGATAGAGGCATCAAGGTTGTGGAATCCAAGACCAGCACTTCCGAGGATTTCGCCAGTCTCATCATGCTCAGGGTCCCTTGAAGGGGAGAATATCATTTCAGGGACCATCTTCGGCAAGACCATGCCGAGGATTCTGCGCATCAACAACTTCTATCTTGAAGCCATCCCTGAAGGGTACATTTTGTTTATTCGCAACAACGATGTGCCGGGTGTCATCGGCCGCATTACCTCAAAGCTGGGAGAACATAAGATCAACATCGGCCGCATGCAGGTGGGGCAAGAAAAGCAGAAGAAACAGAACGTCATTCTGTTGACCACCGATATGCCGGTCAGTGATGATATTCTTGAAGACCTTCGCGGGTTTGATGATGTTTTTTCGGCAAGGAGAATCGCTTTGTAAAAGGAGCAGAACCATGGCTGAAGAGGAAAAAGGATTTACCATCAAAGACAAGAGAGCGTTTGACGACAAAGGGGACCTCAAGGAGGAAAAACCGGAGGAACCGCCCAAAAGGGAGGAGAAGAAAAAGGCGGCTGGGGCTCCGCGAGAGGAAGCCCAAAGGCCCCCGCTTCCCGAAGTCAATTTCAACTCCCTCATATTTAGCCTCAGTTCTTCTGCACTCCTCCACCTCGGGGAAATTGCCGATCCTTATACGGGCGAAAAAAAGGAAGATTTTGTCCTGGCCAAGCACACCATTGACACCATCGGTATGCTTAAAGAAAAGACCAAGGGAAATCTGAATGACGAGGAGAAGAGATTTCTTGAGAGCATTCTGGCCGACTTGAGGTGGCGCTACGTGAAAGCAACGGAGTAGCGTATGGTCCAAGGAGCTGGGGAGTCCGTGGGCGGGATCGAGCTGAGATGTTCTCAAAAGTTTGCGTCTAGGAGTATTGGAGTGCTGGAGTATTGCAATGAAGAATGAAAGCTTCAAGCTGCTTTCTTACTTTTCCGTTACTCCAATACTCCGTTACTCCAATACTCCAACACTCCAGAACAGTTTTCAGAATTTTATCCGAAAAGCATTTCTGTGAAACTTTCCACCCTCAAAACCCAGGCGCCTGCAAAGTTGAACATCCGTTTGAAGGTCACAGGTCGGCGGGCGGATGGTTACCATGAGCTGGTTTCCATTATGATCCCCGTCAGCCTGTGTGATTCCCTGGAGATCACCGTGGCCGATCACAAGGGAATAGACCTCACTTGTGATGGGTTTTTTGTGCCTGGGGACGAGAACAATCTCGTTGTCAAGGCGGCCTCTTCCTTCCTGGCCAGGGCTGGGCTTCAAAAGGGCCTGGACATCAGGCTCATCAAACGGATTCCTGTGGCAGCGGGCATGGGCGGCGGGAGCAGCGATGCAGCGGCGACCCTTCTGCTGCTGAACGCCCTGTGGGCAGGGGCGCTATCGTCTGAAGCTCTGCACGATTTGGGCAGGCAGATTGGTGCGGATGTGCCTTTTTTCTTATATGGCAAGCCTGCTCTGGCCCGAGGGATCGGGGACATCCTGGAGCCCATAGAAACGTGGCCGGAATGGGGGTACATTGTGGTCACGCCTCCCCTTCAGATTTCAACATCCTGGGTATACCGGAACCTGGAACTAAAAGAGTTGACAAGAGACGAGTGGAACTATATAAAAAGTACTTTAGGCGGTTATTCCATTGCTATCTCCAAGATCCTCGAAAACGACTTAGAAACGGTCACTTCTGCCAGCTTCCCGATTATCGACACCATAAAAAAAACGCTCTTAGATGTCGGGGCGGAAGGGGCTCTGATGACAGGGAGCGGACCCAGCGTTTTTGGGGTGTTCAGGTCTTTGAAACAAGCGGCTTTGGCAAGTAAAGACCTCATCTCCCAGGGTCTGGGAGATGTTTTTGTCGTAACAACCTGGAAGCCGGAAGAGTCATTGGTCATCGGGCATTAGCCATTGGTCATTGAACATTGTGCATTGAACATCGATCATAGAACATCGTGCATTTTTCAATGACAAGTGCCCAATGACTAATGACAAATGACCAATGGCCAATGACTAATGACTAGACTCTGGGGTGTCGTCAAGCGGTAAGACACGGGCCTTTGGAGCCCGCATTCGGAGGTTCGAATCCTCCCACCCCAGCCAGAGGTGAGTTCGATGAGACTTTTTGGCGGTACATCCAATCCCGGTTTGACCGAAGAAGTCTGCCAATACCTTGGTGTTTCGCCCGGCAAGATCAGCGCCAAGACCTTCAGCGACGGGGAGACACAGATCGAAATCCATGAGAACATTAGAAACATGGATGTCTTCGTGCTTCAGTCCACCTGTACACCCGTCAATGACAACCTGATGCAGCTTCTCATTATCATGGACGCTATGAGAAGGGCTTCTGCCAAAAGGATAACGGCGGTCATCCCCTACTATGGGTACGGCCGGCAGGACAGAAAGGTGAAACCGAGGGTGCCCATCAGCGCCAAGTTGGTGGCTGACTTGATCACGGTAGCCGGAGCGAATCGGGTTGTCTCCATGGACCTCCATGCCGGCCAGATTCAGGGGTATTTCAACATCCCCGTGGATAACATCTTTGCCGCCCCCATCATTCTCAAGCATATTCGAAGCCATTTCGAGGATGATTTGGTGATCGTCTCCCCGGATGCGGGGGGCGTGGAAAGAGCGCGAGCCTTTGCCAAGCGCCTCGCAGCGTCGTTGGCGATTATCGACAAGCGGCGTGATGCACCCAATATCGCACAAGCCATGAACATTATCGGCGATGTGGAGGGAAAGACGGCGATCATTCTGGACGACATGGTCGATACGGCAGGAACACTCACCCAGGCGGCCGAGGCATTGGCCTTTAGAAAAGCGCGCAGGGTCTACGCTTGCGCGACCCATCCGGTTCTGTCAGGCCCGGCAATCGATCGCATAGAAGCGTCTCCCATACATCATTTGGTGGTGGCCAATACCATACCGCTGGGCGAAAAGGCCCGGAAATGCTCGAAAATTACGGTTCTTTCTGTGGCCGAGATCCTCGGAGAAACCATAAAGAGAATTTATAAATCGGATTCTGTAAGTACTCTATTTGTCTAACATTCTACTGCAAGGCGCCCAAACTCTCGGGGCGCTTTGTTTGTTTTGTTTTTGTGAAACAGCGCATTCTGTGGTATAGAAAAAATTTTGGGGTCTAAAAAAGACTTCGGAAGACTCCTTAAATTTTTGAAAAACAGGACAGGGAGTGCGCTTTTTAAGGAGGACATGAATGGCTCAACCTATTTTGTCTGCCCGGCTCAGAGAGAGCACGGGCAAAGGCGCTGCGAGAAAGCTGAGAAGAGAAAATCAGATTCCGGCCATCTTCTACGGTCCGAATTCGGAATCGATGAAGATCACCGTGAATGATTTGGACCTTAGAAGCATTCTTCGGGATACGGCAAGCGAGAATATCATTGTCACGCTGCAGATTGAAACAGACAAGGGCAAGGACTCCCGGATAGTGATATTGAAAGAACTCCAAGCCCATCCTTTCAAGCCTATTCTTTTTCACGCCGATTTCTACGAGATCTCCATGGACAAGGAACTCACTGTGGACATTCCTATCCATTTGGTCAACACCCCTGAAGGCGTTGAGAAAGGCGGGGTGCTGCAACAAATCAGAAGAGAACTGAGTGTCTCTGCGCTGCCTTCCAAACTCGTGGAGTTTATCGAACTGGATGTTGCTGAACTTGACATTGGCGATGCCTTACACGTCGGGGACATCAATCTCCCAGAGGGTATTCACAGCAACGAAGAAGATGATGTGACCGTCGCTGTGGTGAGTGCTCCTACGGTTGAGGCTGAAGAGGTGGTGGAAGAAGAGGTCGAGGAAGAAGCCGCAGAGGCTGTGGAAGAGGCGGAAACTGAGACCGAGGAGTCATAAGAAAGGGGGTGGAGGTCGAAGCCAGCGGTGTACCTTATTGCAGGCCTCGGTAACCCCGGGCCGGATTACAAAAACACACGCCACAATATCGGTTTCATGGTGATCGGTTCGTGGGCGGAGCGCCTGGGTGTTCGGCTGAGCGGCCGGCGCTTTCAATCAAAGAACGCGGCCGTGAAGTGGGAGGGTCGAGATGTCATCCTGCTTTGCCCGCTGACTTTCATGAATCACAGTGGGAAGTCCATCAAGGCCTGCCTCGACTTTTATCGCCTCAAAGCGGAGCAATTACTCGTTGTCCATGACGACATAGACATTCCCGCGGGCAGAATCAGGGTGGTTGAGGATGGCGGTAGTGGAGGGCACAAGGGCGTCATCTCGATTATCGACCATTTGGGAAGCCTTGAATTCACACGCATCAAGATCGGCATCGGTCGCCCTAGGTATGGCGAAACGATTGAGGACTATGTTTTGAGTCCTTTTTACAAAGACGAAAAGGAGATCATGGAAAGGGTTGTTCAGATGGCTGTCCATGCTTGCAAGCTGATTGTCACCGAGGGCGTGGCACCGGCAATGAATTATATCAACTGCCAAAATCTAGCACACAAGGAGGTAATGGACTGATGCAGGGACTAACGTGGGTCGCGCCCTTTTTGGGCATTCTGGGATTAATCATTGCTTATCTCATATACGGCTATGTGAAAAAACAGCCGAACGGCACCCCGCTCATGCAGGAGCTGGAGGGGATGATTCATACCGGTGCCATGGCGTTCTTAAAGAGAGAGTATTCTGTTTTGGTGTTCTTTATCGGGGCGGTCTTTGTTCTTTTGCTCATCTTCATTTCCTGGAAGACGGCCGTTGCTTTTGTGACCGGTGCTTTCTGTTCCATGCTTGCAGGATACTCGGGCATGACAGCAGCTACGCGGGGGAATTCGCGAACAGCCGAGGCGGCCAACAAGCACGGCCAGGCTAAGGCTTTGAATATTTCTTATTTCTCGGGTTCGGTTATGGGTCTGGCGGTGGCGAGCCTCGGTCTTCTGGGGTTGGGTTTCTGGTTCTGGATTTATGGCGGAAGCCCGGATACGGCCCAGTACATCAACGGCTTTGCAATGGGCGCCAGTTCCATCGCGCTTTTTGCCCGTGTCGGCGGCGGGGTTTACACCAAAGCCGCGGATGTGGGTGCTGACCTGGTGGGGAAGGTGGAGGCCGGGATTCCTGAAGACGACCCCCGCAACCCTGGTGTCATCGCGGACAATGTGGGTGATAATGTCGGCGATATTGCCGGCATGGGTGCGGACATTTTTGAGTCCTATGTAGGCTCTGTGGTGGCGACCATCGCCATCGCAGCGACATTGTCCATTACCCCTGAGTTCCTCGACAAATTTCCCATCCTGAAGGGCCTAGACCCCGTGGCCATAAAGCTCAAATATATGGCGACCCCGGTGCTCATCGTCATGGCAGGGTTGCTCAGTTCCTTTGTCGGCGTTTTTTCCATCAAAGCCTTTCAGGCAGGCAATCCTGCGGGCGCGCTCCGCTACACCACCTTTGTGGCAGCCGCCATTTTCGTTGTTTTGACGGCCATCATCGTCAAGTCGCTCGCCATGCCGTGGGGCGCTTTCTGGGCCGTCTTCTCCGGCCTCCTCTGCGGTATCGCCATTGGTCTGTTGGCGGAGTATTACACCTCAGGACCGCCGATCAGACGAATCGCCGGTCAGTCGGAGACCGGCCCCGCCACAGTGATCATTGCCGGCCTGGCTGTGGGCATGCAGTCCACATACCTCCCCATTTTGGGCATTTGTGTGGCAACATTCATCGGGTTCAAGACTGCCGGGATTTACGGCGTCGGTCTTTCGGCCGTGGGGATGCTGGCCACCGTGGGTGCGACCATGACGGTTGATGCCTATGGGCCCATCGCGGACAACGCGGGCGGCATTTCAGAAATGTCCGGCCTCGGACCTGAGACGCGGAAGATTACAGACAGCCTCGATGCTCTGGGCAACACCACCGCTGCGATTGGGAAGGGATTTGCCATTGGGTCGGCGGCCCTGACAGCACTGGCTTTGTTCGTTGCCTTTACGCAAGCCGCCGGTTTAGGAACCATCGACATTACCAATCCCCTCGTGGTCATCGGTGTTTTCATTGGGGGCATTATTCCGATGATCTGTGCGGCCCTGACCATGACTTCCGTGGGCGAGGCGGCGTTCAGCATTGTGGAGGAGATTCGACGCCAGTTCCGTGAGATTCCGGGACTTCTGGAAGGCAAGGAAGGGGCCAAGCCGGAACCGGCAAAGTGCGTGACCATCGCCACGAACGCAGCACTCAGGAAGATGGTCGCTCCCGGGCTCATTGCTGTTCTCACCCCTCTGGCAGTGGGGTTGCTGCTGGGCAAAGAGAGCTTGGGCGGCACGCTGCTGGGCGCGACGGTGATGGGCGCATTTCTTGCTCTGTTCATGGCCAATGGTGGTGGTGCATGGGATAATGCCAAGAAATACATCGAAGCAGGCAATCTGGGTGGAAAGGGTTCTGACAATCACAAAGCCGCGGTCGTCGGTGATACGGTGGGCGATCCTTTCAAAGACACATCCGGTCCTGCCATGAACATCCTGATTAAGCTCATGTCGGTGGTCTCTTTGGTCATTGCTCCCATCTTACCCACAGTGGGGCTCTTTCTTATGATCGGAGGGTAGAATTGACGTTATGGTGATTTGGCTCCGGCCTCCCACACAGGGGGGCCGGGGATTTCAAGAATGGGGCATGACGGTTGACGCTTAGAGAGGAGAGTGGAACATTGAATTTCAAGATAGGAGATTTAGCGGTTTATCCAGCCCACGGTGTAGGCGTCATCGAAAAGATCGAGACTCAGGAGATCTCAGGTTTCAGCCAGGATTTCTATGTGATGCGGATCCTCGAAAATGATATGATCATTATGATCCCAACAAAGAATGTGAGCAATGTGGGATTAAGAGAGATCATCGAGCAGAGAGAGGTTCCGAGACTCTACACCATTCTCAAGAAAAGGGATATCGTTGTCGACAACCAGACCTGGAATCGGCGATACCGGGAATACATGGAAAAGATTAAAACCGGTTCTGTTTTTGAAGTCGCTGAAGTGTATCGAGATCTCTTGATGTTGAAGCTGGAAAAAGAGCTCTCTTTCGGGGAAAGGAAGATGCTGGATACGGCCAGAAACCTTTTGGTTAAAGAGATATCTCTCGCCAAGAAGGTGAAAGAGGAACAGATAGAAAAGGACCTTGACAGGATCTTTGCCTAGACCCCAATTCACACCCTTTTTGCCGTGGCGCACGAACCAGACAGGGTTTTTTCCTTTTCCATCACGGACAAGGATCGCGAGCAGAGGATCGACAGTTATTTGGCGTCCCGAGTGGATGACCTCACGCGATCCCGGGCCCAGGAGCTCATAAAGACCGGGTTTGTGAAGGTTAACGGTTCGGCGCCAAAGGCGAGTTACAGGCTAAGACAGGGTGACCAAATCAGCCTGAGCATCCCGCCCCCTGTTTCATACCCCTTAGAACCCGAGCCCGTAGAATTTGACACCATCTATGAAGATGCTTCCTTGATCGTGGTGAACAAACCGCCGGGTTTGGTCATCCATCCCGCTCCCGGCCATGCCACCGGAACCTTGGTCCATGGCCTTCTTGAGCATTGTCGGGATTTGTCGGGAATAGGAGGCCGGTTAAGACCCGGCATCGTCCATCGACTGGACAGGGACACGTCAGGCCTTGTGGTGGTGGCAAAGCATGACAGGGCGCACGCATTCTTGTCTGAACAGTTTAAGTCCGGCACGGTGGATAAGCGCTATGTAGCCGTTGTTCACGGCATTGTGAAAAGTGAGAAGGGGAAGATCGATCTCCCCATAGCGCGTCATCCCAAAAAAAGAAAAGAGATGTCTGTGGTGACATCAGGGGGAAAGAGAGCGCTCACTTTCTGGCGCAAAATGGAGACGCTGGGCGGGCAATTTGCCCTTCTTTCCGTGAGTCCCAAGACCGGCAGGACCCATCAGATCAGAGTCCATTTATCCCACCTCGGACATCCCATCGTTGGTGATCCTGTGTATGGATACAAGAAAAGCTGGTGGAAAAAGAACCTGCCTCGCGTCGGCGGGGTGCCTTTAACCATAAACAGGCAGATGCTGCACGCAGAAAACCTGGGTTTCGTGCATCCCGACTCGGGAGTGTACTGTGAATATTGGGCACCCCTGCCCCGTGACATGGAAAATCTCATTGGGACGCTAAAATCGACAAGCTTTTAGGATAAAAAGCTTGACATAGAGCAAGATTAGATTAAGAATAGGATATTAGGATTTATGCCTGCCTTTTAAAGGATTCGGTATAACCGGATATCAAAACTTACTTCACGGGTAATCTACTGCGCCGTCTTCACTAACTCACATATTAGGCTTTTCAAGGTTGGTCTAGGAGCCCCTCGGAGATTGTGGAGCACTTGCTAACCCGGTGTCCGACCTGTCCGGCAAATTTCTTCGAGTTTTACGAAAACCGCGAGGCGGCACATCCAACCGACCCGCACAGTGACTGTCTTCTTTCCGTGAATGGTTCAACCGAATCTTCTGAATAGAAGCTATTTCAGTGGACAAGAAGGGACTGCCTGTGAGGCAGTGCAGGTGTTAGGCCAAGGGTTTTTGGGGCCTCGAATACGTGAGAAGGAGTGGGGAACCGAGCATGAATCTGGTTGAATTGAAAAAAATGAAAATCAGTGAATTAACCACCATGGCCAAGGACTGCAGTATCGAGGGGGCTACAGGGATGCCAAAACAGGAACTCATCTTTGCGCTTCTCCAAGCCCACTCTGATCAGAACGGCCTTATTTATGGAGAAGGTGTTCTTGAGATCCTCCCTGATGGCTTCGGGTTTCTCAGGGCACCGGATTCCAACTACCTGCCCGGACCTGATGACATTTACATTTCTCCGTCACAGATCAGGCGTTTCAATCTCAGAACCGGAGACACCATATCCGGTCAGATAAGACCGCCCAAGGACACGGAGCGTTATTTTGCCCTGTTGAAAGTGGAGCAGGTCAACCATGAGGATCCGGAGATTTCCAGGGAAAAGATTCTCTTTGACAACCTGATCCCTCTGTACCCGGAGAAAAGGATAAAGCTTGAAACCACTTCGGACAACTACTCCGCCAGGATCATGGACCTCATGACCCCGCTCGGGAGGGGGCAACGGGGTTTAATCGTGGCTCCGCCTCGGACGGGGAAAACCATGCTTCTCCAGAATATTGCCAACAGCGTTTCGGCAAACCACAAGGAAATCCACAAAATCGTGCTCCTCATCGACGAAAGGCCTGAAGAAGTGACGGACATGCAGAGAAATGTTGATGCAGAAGTGATTAGTTCCACCTTTGATGAGCCGCAACAGAGGCATGTACAGGTGGCTGAAATGGTTATTGAAAAGGCCAAGAGGCTGGTGGAACACAAGAGAGATGTGCTGATTCTTTTGGACAGCATCACCCGTCTGGCCCGTGCCTATAACGCCACGGTGCCGCCCAGCGGGAAGATCCTTTCGGGTGGACTTGATTCGAATGCGTTGCACAAACCCAAGCGGTTCTTCGGAGCGGCCAGGAACGTGGAAGAGGGAGGAAGCCTCACGATCATTGCCACGGCACTGGTTGATACGGGGAGCCGAATGGACGAGGTGATCTTTGAAGAGTTCAAAGGGACGGGAAACATGGAGATTCATCTGGACCGGAAATTGACTGATCGCCGTGTTTTCCCTTCTGTGGATATCAATCGGTCGGGTACGAGGAAAGAGGAACTCCTCCTTCCTTCGGAAGACCTGAATCGAATATGGATAATGAGGAAACTGTTGGCCCCTTTGACTCCTGTGGATAGCATGGAGTTTTTACTGGACAAAATCAGAGGGACGAAAAATAATAAAGCGTTTCTGGCGTCCATGAGTGATTGAGAGGAAAAAAATGAAAAAAGGGATTCATCCGGAATATCATAAAGCCATCGTGCATTGCGCCTGCGGCAACGAGTTCGAGACCGGGTCCACACTGAAGGAGATCAAAGTGGAAATCTGCTCTAAATGCCACCCTCTATTTACAGGAAAGCAGAAACTGGTGGATTCAACAGGGAGAGTGGAGAGGTTTCGGAACAAGTATGCCAAAGTAAGGCAGGACAAAGCCAAGGTTCGTACCAAGAAAAGCTAGTGCTTTTTAACGAATGATGCCGCAAAGGAGTCTGAGGGCTCCCTTTGTAGAGAAGACCTGGGACCGTAAGAGGTCCCCCATGTGTCCCGGTAAGAAAGAACCTGAATGAGATGCTTCCAGTGCAGGCGGTTCCTGTACTGGTTTTTTTGGAAGTCACCTTCAGGAAAGCCACCCCATGCCTATTAAGCGCCGATCAACATGGGAAATCGCAACGATTCCTCTGTCCCCTTGGGACCGGGCTCCTGTGGCAGGACGACCAGGCGCCTCCTGGCCATAGCAAGGCACCCCTTTTGCACCTCTCCATCGTTATTAATTCCTCTATTCGTAACATTTTGGTAACGTTCAAATGTGTTGGCATGGACCTTTTCTTATGTACAACGGTCCCCGGTTCCGGCCATGGCCATTTTTCTCCCTCCGGGCCGGAGGCAAGGGGATGGCTGCAGAAGGCCGAAGGCAAAAGGCGTAAGGTCAAGGAAGGTTTCAATTGGATAATCGCTTTGCCGTGAGCCTTAAGCCTCATGCCTTGTGCCTCACACAAGGTCATGGCCTCCACCACCGGTGCCGCGTTGATTAGCCGTGCCTGCACTTTTGGACGTTACCAACATTTTAGCTTTATTCAATTGTTCTCTTAGAGGTGGAAATCTCTGTTTTGAGTGAGGCCCGTTCACCATGTTTTCAAAAATAAAGGAAATTGAGGGGCGCTTCCAAGAGCTGGAGCGCGAGATGGCCCGTCCGGAGATCATCCGGAATCAACCCGTGTATCAGAAGTATCGCAAGGAACACAGTAACTTGTCCCCGATTGTGCAGGCCTATCGGAAGTACCAGTCCCTTGAGGACGAAATCGAGAGTAACCGGTCCCTTCTGGATGACCCGGACCCCGAAATGAGAAAATTGGCTCGAGAGGAGATAGAGTCTCTGAAATCAAAAATCGTTGTTATTGAAGAGGAGCTCAAGATTCTGCTCCTCCCCTCGGACCCCAATGACGAGAAGAACATTATCCTGGAAATCAGAGCTGGCACTGGTGGTGAAGAGGCGGGTTTGTTCGCAGCGGCACTTTTCAGGATGTATTCGAGATATGCCGAACTGAAGAGCTGGGAGACGGAAATTCTGAGCCAGCATGAGACGGGTATAGGGGGCCTTAAGGAGATCATTGTGCTCATATCGGGTGACAAGGTTTACAGCCGCCTGAAGCATGAGAGCGGCGTGCATCGCGTGCAACGGGTTCCTGAGACGGAAGCGCAGGGTAGAATACACACGTCGGCCGTCACCGTGGCGGTTTTGCCTGAGGCGGAAGAAGTGGACGTGGACATTGATCCTGAGGACCTGCGCATTGACGTTTTCCGCTCTTCCGGACACGGTGGGCAGCATGTGAACGTGACGGATTCCGCTGTCAGAATCACCCATCTTCCGACAGGCCTTGTGGTGACTTGCCAAGACGAGAAATCGCAGCACAAGAACAAGGCCAAGGCCATGAAGGTCCTCCGGTCCCGTCTGCTTGACATAGAGCTGGCCGAACAACAATCGAAGATTTCCGAGGAACGAAGAACCATGGTCGGCTCCGGAGACAGAAGCGAAAAAATAAGAACCTACAACTATCCCCAAGGCAGGGTCACGGACCACCGCATCGGCTTGAGCCTGTACAGACTCGAAGACGTTTTGCAAGGCCAATTGGACATGATTGTCGATCCCCTCATAACCTATTCCCAAGCAGAGGCACTCAAAGGGTCGTGAGCTGGACAATTCATGAGCTTCTGAAGGTGACGACGGACTACTTTACGCAAAAGGGCATAGACAGCCCGCGCCTGAGCGCCGACATTTTGCTTGCCCACCAGCTGAATCTGAGCCGAGTCAAACTCTACCTGGATTTCGATAGGCCGCTTAAAGACGAAGAAGTGGCGGGATTTCGCAATCTCGTCAGACGCCGGTTGAAGCGGGAGCCCTTGCAGTACATCACAGGGCATCAGGAATTCTGGTCCCTGGATTTCCAGGTGGGCCCTCAGGTCCTCATCCCGAGGCCGGAGAGCGAAGTGCTGGTGGAGCAGGTGATCCGCCTTTTCGAGAAGGGGAGGTTGCCTGAAAAGGATCGCCCAGGGATCCTGGATCTCGGCACAGGATGTGGTGCCTTGGCCGTTGCCCTGGCCCGGGAGATTGAAGAGGCGTCAGTGTGGGCAAGCGACATATCGGAAGATGCGCTTGACGTGGCGCGACTGAATGCGGAAAGGCATCACGTGGCGGACAGGATCATCTTTCGATTGGGTGATCTGTGGGAACCCTTCAGAGGAGAAAACGTGCGCTTCGATGTCATTGTCTCCAATCCCCCCTACATTGCTTCTGATGCTTTTCACGGCCTTACTTCGGAGGTGCGTGATTACGAACCGCGAGCAGCCCTGGACGGGCATGGGGAGGGAATTTTTTACATCGAGAAAATCATCTCAGGAGCGGCTGATTTTCTGGAACCCGATGGATGGGTACTGATCGAGATGGACCCTGAACAGACGCCGAAGGCGTTGCTCATGGTTGAAGAAAGCGGTTCCTATGCTGAATACGAGCGTGTCAAGGACTACAGCCATCGCTATCGGGTGCTCATGGCGCGAAAGGGAGGGTCGGCCGGCGGCGAGGAGCATTAGCAGGCTGCTGAAAAACGCCCATCTGCGGTGTTACCCTCGTCCCTCGTCGTTGCAGCGTACCTATGAGTACGCCTCACTCCTCGGGATTTCGGGCGCCTTGTATATGGACGTTTTTGAGCAGCCTGCACTTTCCGGCTTTTTCAACAATGTGGTCCTGGATCGCTTCAAGAATTCTGGGAGAAAGAACAGGGGCGTGCAAGCCATAGGTTGCCAAAAGGGGTCGGCCTGTTTATTTTCTAGTTATTATGGGGAGCATGAAAGTGTTGACATGGCATGAGTAAGGACCATGAAGTCTTTTCTTTCGTTCCGAGGCTCGAGCAAGCAAGAACTTCTTCAAGTTGTTTCTGGGACGTGATACGAGTGCTGTGTCATTCCTGCCCCGCACTGGATGCGGGGAGGGAGTGACAGGAAGATTCTGGAAAAGAGACCATGGGTTTTGTCTTAAACATCCTCAGAGAGTCATGGCAGTTACTCAACGGAGCCTCGATCTATGTGCTTTTCGGTGTCCTTGTGGCCGGCTTGCTGCGGGTTTTCGTGAGCCCTGAAGCGGTGGCACGGCACCTGGGGCAGGGGAAATTCAGGTCCGTCTTCAAGGCGGCGCTTCTGGGCATTCCAATCCCGCTCTGTTCTTGCGGCGTGTTGCCGGCGGCAGCATCGCTCAAAAGGCAGGGGGCGAACAACGGGGCCACCGCAGCTTTCTTGATATCGACACCCGAGTCGGGCGTAGACTCGGTCGCTCTGACGTACGCCCTTCTCGACCCGGTGATGACGGTCGCGAGACCTGCTGCCGCATTCGTCACCGCAGCTGCCGCGGGGGTCGCTGAAAACGTATTGGGTCAAGGGCCGGCGGATCACCTCGTAACCCCCGACCTGAGCTGCACTGTGGACAGTTGCTGCGATGGCCTGGACTGCCCTCCCGACGTTCACAGAGCCCACCACACTTTCTTGGTGAGGCTGAAGTCAGGCCTGGGTTACGCTTTTCACGATTTGTGGGATGATATCGCCTTGTGGTTCTTGCTGGGATTGCTCTTGGCAGGGGTCATTTCCGAACTTATTCCGTCGCAATGGATGGCCCATCATCTGGGCGGGGGCCTCTCTTCCATGTTGATCATGCTGGCCGTGGGTATCCCTCTCTACATTTGTGCAACGGCTTCCACGCCCATCGCCGCGGCTTTGATCCTCAAAGGGGTGAGTCCAGGTGCCGCGTTGGTGTTTCTTCTCGCAGGGCCGGCTACAAATGTGACGTCTCTTACGGTGCTGTTCGGGATTCTGGGTAAAAGGGCTACGGCTGTTTACCTTGTGGCCATCGCGGCTTTGGCGGTCATCTGTGGGTTGGTGTTGGACCAGGTCTATGCCCTGTTTGGAATATCAGCACAGGCCGTGGCCGGACAGGCCGCGGAACTCATACCCCACTGGGCCCAAACACTCGGGGCAATCGCCCTTCTGCTCCTGTCCATTAAGCCGCTCTACAGGGCGGTCCATTCAAGATTCCGTTCTGTCGGAGATTTGTCTGATGCTCCCTCATGCCATTGCGCCTCAGGGGCATGCAAGCCCTCGGAAGGGGATCATCTTTCTTGAGCCGCTATCGAGACTATAACACCTATCTCAGAGAAATATTCGGGGAACGGGTTCAAAAAATATCTCTGGACGGCGGTCTCAACTGCCCTAACCGGGACGGCACCATTTCCAGCAAGGGGTGTATCTTCTGTGACAGCCGCGGTTCAGGCACCGGCGCCATGATCAATCACGGCCAGACGATCACCGAACAAATTCAAAAGGGACGGCAATTTGCACGGAGACGATACGGTGCAAAGTTGTTCATCGCCTACTTTCAAGCCTTCACAAACACATATGCCCCCCTCTCTAAGCTGAAAGCCCTTTACGATGAAGCCCTGGGGCATCCCGGCATGGTGGGGCTATCGGTGGCCACAAGACCGGACTGCGTAGAGCAGGGGACTTTAGAACTCTTGAATACCTATCAGAAGAATTATCTCGTGTGGCTTGAATACGGTCTTCAATCCGCCCATGACGTGACCCTCACCAAAATCAATCGGGGCCATGATGTGGCCTGCTTTGAGAAATGCGTGCACATGTCCAGGGCGTATGGATTGAATGTCTGCGCTCATGTTATCCTCGGCTTGCCGGGCGAGACCCGGGAAATGATGCTTGATACGGCCCGTTATCTTGCAGGGCTTCCCGTGCAAGGCGTCAAAATCCATCTTCTTTATGTTGTCGAGAATACCCCGTTGGCTGTTTTGTACCAGAGGGGAGAGTATTCATGCCTGGAGAGGGAAGAATACGTCGATCTGGTGATTGCGTTTCTGGAATGGCTCCCCCCTTCCATGGTGATTCAGAGGCTGACGGGAGATCCGATCTCTTCAGAACTGGTGGCCCCGGCGTGGGCCAAGGATAAGATGACCAACTTGCGTCTCATTCGGCGTTGTTTGGAGGAGCGGGACACATGGCAAGGAAGAAAATACCAATCGTCTACTGCTGGATGATTCGGTTCAATGAACTGAAGGTGTATTTGGCGTCTTCCCACCGGGGGGCTCTCCGGGTCGGGCTGAGTCTCGATGTTGCTGAGGAGTGCTCGGATTATTTCCGTCGGTTTTTCGCCGAATCGAATATTTCCAAGGATCGTGTCGTGAATCAGCCCCTGATGGAAGCGGTGGAGGCTGCCCTGAGGAACAGGCCCCTGCCGAAGAGGCTTTCCATGGATGTTGCAGCGACGCGGTTTCAGGAACAGGTTTGGCGGGCCATCACCAGGATACCCTTTGGCCAGACCAGAAGCTACGGGGATGTGGCCCGATCCATCGGCAAGCCAGGGGCAGCCAGGGCCGTGGGCCAAGCCATGCACCAGAATCCCCTTCCTTTGATTTACCCATGACATCGGGTTGTGGCTGCCGAGGGTCTCGGCGGGTTCGGCGGGGGACTGCAACTCAAGAGGTTCTTGCTCGATTGGGAAAAAGCGAAGCAGTGCTGAGATGAAGGCTGGTATTGAAAGTTGCACTATGCAGGCAGGCGGAGCAAGGTTGTGACGGTCGGTGAAAGCGACAAGGCCGCGGAATCGTGCTCAGCGTAGCGGTGCGCGTAATCGTACTCGAAAAATCTACCGACCTCATTGCTGCTTCGCGACCTGAGCGAAGTGCTGCCTTGGCTCAGAATTGCAGTTGCCGGACAGCTCCCTTGGGGGATTTTGTTCAGGGTAAAACAGTGCTGAAGAGCTTGATGGGATCGGTAAGCTACTTTTGAGGTTCCCCCATCTTCTGGCGGAAAAGCTGATCAAGGGCAATGTCGTAATCCCTTGATCCTGGGGTGAGAGATTTGTTTCGGGAAAGCTGTTGAAGAATTTGCTCTTCTGTCCTTTCGAACTTCATGTTGATCCGCGTGATCACCTCATTGACCACCTTGTAAATCTCCTCTTCGGTTCCGTAGACTTCGATCACAGCGGGGTCGTTGATGATGACCTCCAGAATGTACTGGGTCATGTAAAGAGAAATAGGATTGGGCCGGGGAACCAGGCTGCGAATAGGTGCGATGAAGTACTTGAAATCAAATTCATTGGCTCTCAGGGCTTGCTTGAGTCCCTTGAGCAGAAGATCAGAGACGGCAGTCTGGTTGTCTGTCTCTATGATCTTCTCCATGAGCAGGGCTTGAGATAGGTTGGTGTGGATCTGGGGGAGTTTGAATTTAAAAAACTTGTCCCTCTGATAGGCTGCCTGTCTTTCCTTCCTTTCCAGCCTGCTGATTAGCTTTTCTTGAACTCTCCCGGTGTCAAATCTTTTCATTATGTGAAAGCGTTATGTCCTCGAATGGTTTAACCCGGCACCAGGGTGCGTTTATCACTCTTTTGCCTTCTTCTCACCCGCTGAGGAAGCAGGCTTCTTTTCGGTTTTTTCGCTGGTTTTCGTTTCGCTCTTTGCGGAAGTCTCCCGCTTCTCTCCGCGCCCCTTGGATGCGTAATCTGTCGCATACCAGCCCGTCCCTTTCAAATGGAACGTGCTCTGAGAAATCAATCTCTTCATTCTGCCTTTACAAACCTCACATTTTGTGAGGGGTGGATCCGCTATTTTTTGCCAGATCTCCGTTTGATGACCGCATTTGGAGCACTCGTACTCATAGATGGGCATGTTTTATCACCTCTTGATGTCAAAGAATTAGGAAGTGACCATGTCACATATCCTGTGGTCCTGGTATGACTGCAAAATATAATCCAAGTTCGGGAGGGAAAGGTCTTTCAATATGTCGTAGGTCGTTCCATGAACGATCTTTTCCTCCTTTTCCCTGCCCTCTCCGGAGATATCGAATCTCTGCAAGAAATTACAGAATCTTACAATATGCACCAGCTCGTGGGTCAGGATATAGACCAGCAGGGGAAGGAGACTGAGCTCCACATCCCTTCTCAATGCCTTCAGTATTTGATGGTCCTGAAGGCAGATAAAGTAAAAATCGCGGCTTTTCGTCTTCGATTCAAAGCCGCCGGGTACCATAGAGCATTTATGGAGAAGAGCAAAAGCGTCGGAAGCAATCTCTTCTTTTCTCAAGCCGGACAACGTCTTTACGTCGTAACGGTGCCTTCGCCACTGCCTCGATGAAAATTTGTAGTAATTACCAGCCTTATCTTCGGCGATTTCCAACGCGTCGCTAAGCGTGTCCAAAGCAATGTTGTTAAAAGGCCAAAAGGTCATACCACCGTACCCATTCTGGCGTCAGATACGGAAATAAAATAAGGCTGCTTACGGTGAAGTCAATTCCCGCTCTGTTTCTCATTTGGTTGGCGGTGACTGGACTCGAACCAGTGACTCTGCGGATATGAGCCGCATGCTCTGACCAACTGAGCTACACCGCCAGCGGCATCTTAATTTATAGAAAAGCCCCGTTTTGTCAATAGAATAATGAAGATTTGACGTCCCGCTAAAGCGTTGTTTTCCCGATCCTTCTAGACCCAGTACCCCTGGAACCCGGAGGACATTCAGGTTCCCATTTTTACCCATTTCTGGTCGTACCACTTTTGGGTAAAATTTGCATGGCCTGTCGGTGGGAACGCAACCGTTCTAAGCTTTGCAACGGCCTTTGAGCAATGACAGATCGCCCCCACACCAGGCCACTATGGGGAGTTCCTGGCCTGTTTCTGGGTCATAGCAGAAGCGATAGGCAAAGTTCTTTTCAGATTCCTTGCTTATCTTTTTTCTTCCCTGAAGTTAATGAACTTATTCCTTTTGTCAATTTGAGGAAGACAGCCTGTACGCCCGGCCCATGTTTTCCTGGCGAAGCGTTTTGGACAGACCTCCTTCACGGGTTGGAGGCTCTTGACATAAGCAAGGGCTGCTGCTAGGAGATCGGCGGAGGTCCCGAGAAGACCTGCTCAAATAGGGGAGGGAGATTTCTTATGAAGGAAGAGGGCTATCAAAAGACCTTGGGCACTGTGGTTTCGAGGACATGTCCTGTCTGCGGCCACCATGAGATCGGGTTCACCACAGAGGATGGCCAATTCCACCCTCTCAAACCGGGCACCCTCATCCAAGTCCTGGAAAGACCCGAAATAGTCCCCCCTTCGGTTCCCCCCAGGCAGGTTCAAGAGGATCTGGAGGTTGCGGATAGACCCGGCTACCGAGTCTGGTTGCCGGAACCTCTGCGGTGTGAAAGAGAACTCCGACTCAAGTACGGCGTCATGGTGAGAGAGCGGCCCCTGACCGCTGAGATGTCCGGATCGGTGTATCAGATCGCTTACCTGGAGAAACTCCGGAATCTCATCGAAAAAGAAGAGGACATTCCTATCCCCATATCCTTGGACCGGTTTTTCACAGCACCCCACCTGGCCTCCGGCAACGCTGCGGAGATAGCAGAGGCCATGTGGCGTGAGCTGGATGAGGTAAAGCGCCCGGTGTGGCTCATGAAAGCATGGCTGGAAAAACAGGATGAGGAAACCTTTGCCGAATTGATCGCACCGAAGACCAGGGAAGCACTCTCTGATGAACCGGCTGGGGACCAGGAATTGGAAAAGGAGTTGGAGGCTTTGAGGTTCGAGGAATTCCTCGAATTGCTCTAGGGAGAATAAGCCGTCGTTGTATGGACGAAAAACAGGGGTCAGCCTAGTAAAGCGTTTCAATAAACCCTCAACCCGTAACACATCCCCTCCCAAACCCTCCCCCTCGAGGGGGAGGGCAGGGTGGGGGGGGAAAAGGAATTCTGAAGACTAAAGCGAAACGCTCTCCTGAGTTGACCCCTGTTTTGGTTCCTGAAGAGGCGAGTGCTAAGTCCCATGATTCATAAATTCGCTAACGAATTTATTCCCTCAGGACTTAGTGCTGAGTGAGCGAATCGCTCGTATGGTCTTAGGAAAAGATGTGTGACCGTATTTGCGAATCGAAGCACTACGCGAGCTTTTTGGCCTCCTCTGTAAGGGCAGGCACGATTTTGAAGAGATCCTCCACCACGCCGTAGTCCGCCCTTTGGAAAATAGGGGCGTCTGGATCCTTGTTAATGGCCACAATCACTTTGGATGTGCTCATGCCGGCCAGGTGCTGTATGGCCCCTGAGATGCCGCATGCAATGTAGAGATTGGGTGAGACCACCTTTCCAGTCTGACCAACCTGATCCGTATGTGGTCGCCAGCCCGCATCAACAGCGGAGCGGGAGGCGCCCACCGATGCGCCGATCGCATCGGCCAGCTCTTCCAGGATGTTGTAATTTTCGGGGCCCTTCATGCCTCGTCCGCCGGATACGATCTTGTCAGCCTCCGTAAGGTCCAACTTCCCGCTCTCGTCTTTCGCCACATCCACCACTTTGGTTTTCAAAAGGCTGTCGTCCAGATTCACAGGGGCGTCCACAACCTCTGCGGCCCTGGATGTGTCGGGTTCGTTCATGGCCATGACATTCGGTCTCGCCGCGGCCATTTGGGGCCAGCTATCGCTAAAGGTCACTTTGGCATAAGCCTTCCCCGCATAAATAGGTCTTATGGCGACGAGGTTGCCGTCCTCCACAGAGAAGTTGGTGCAGTCCTGGGCCATACCGACCCCAAGGCGCGCTGAAAGTCGCGCTGCCAGGTCTTTCCCCTGTACAGAGGCGCCGAGAAGCAATATTGCGGGATCATTGGCCTTGACGAGTTCAGCGATGACTGCGGTATAGGCATCCGTGGTATAGGTTCCCAGACGGGGGTCGTCTGCCACCAGAACTTTGTCGGCGCCGTAATGGCCCAGTGAGGCCGCCTTTTCCTTGATGTTTGAGCCGAGCAAAAGGGCTGTGACGCTTTGCCCCAAGGCATCTGCAAGACGTCGAGCTTCGCTCACAATTTCATAAGATATCTTTCGGACCTCTCCTTCCCTCTGTTCCGCTATGGTCATGACTCCTTGTGGCATTTTTCTCTCCTTGATTCTATGTGTTGACTGAAGAAATATAGAGTGGCAATCTTATCGCCATTCGAGTGGCCGGTCCCCTTTGCATTCCTTGTTAAGGATGGCGTCTCAGGGGAATGCCGGGCTAGATGACCTTTGCCTCCTCGTGAAGCAATCGGGCCAACTCCTTGGCCTTGGCCTCAGGGGTTTCGCCCTCAACGATTTTCCCTGCTTCCCTTTGGGGAGGCGGCTTTATTTCCACAATCTTCAACTTGCGTGCGCCTTCACCAACATCAGAAGCATTCAGGCCAAGGTCGGCGAGACTTTTTTCCTCTAAGGGCTTTTTCTTGGCCTTCATGATTCCTGGAAGGGAGGCGTACCTCGGTTCGTTAAGCCCTTTCTGCGCAGTAATGAGGGCAGGCAGGGAAGATTCAATCGTCAAGGTTTGCCCCTCCACAGGCCTTTGAACCTTGACGGATTTCCCGTCCTCCGCGACCTCCACTTTGTTGATGATGGACATGTGGGGAATGCCCAAGAACTCTGCCAAGCTCGCGCCCACAAGTCCCATATCGTCATCAACCCCACGTTGGCCCGCAAAAATGATGTCATAGGGAAGGTCCTTGATGACCGCAGCAAGGGCTTTTGCCGTGCCCAGGGCATCGCTCCCCTCCAGTGCCGGATCGCTAATGAGAACGCCCTTGTCAGCGCCCATGGCCAGAGCCGTTCTTATAGACTCGGTCACCCGCTTGGGGCCCAGGCCTACGATGTTGACCTCACCCCCGAATTTTTCCTTGATACGCAAGGCCTCCTCAACGCCGAACTCATCATAGGGATTCATCACCCACTTGATGTCGTCCTTTACGATGGATTGGCCGTCTCCGGCTATTTTGATCTGCGTCTACGATGATGTTCACTTTTGCCTCCTTTCCTTTAGACATTCTCCTTCTGGTCCTCTATGAGTCCGTGCAAGAAGTATCCACTAATCTGTTTGGCGGCGGTTTCAATATCATACTTTTTGTGGCTTGACAATACCCAAAACCTGGACATCTCGTCGAGCGCGCCGAAGAAGGCCCTTTTGGCAATGCCGGGAATGACCTCCTTCTTAAAGATGCCCTTGTCCTGGCCCTCCTGGATGATCTCGGAGATCAAATTGAGGTACTCGAGGAATTTCTCGTTCTTGTATTCTTTCATGAACTTGGTGCTCTGCCTGAGCTCGACCTGAATGATTTCAGCCATGTTCTTGTTGAGTTCGATCAACTTGAGGTGGGTCAGGGCGAATTTCTCAATCTTCTTGATCACGTCCTCTTCTTGAGAAAGTTGCGCCATCATATTTTTGAGAACCGAGGTCATCTGCTCCTCAAAAAGGGAAATGAGGATGTCGTCCTTATTTTCAAAGTAGAGATAGATGGTCCCGTCCGCCACCTGTGCTTCTTTGGCAATGTCGGATACCTTGGCATGAAAAAAGCCTTTTTTAGCGAATACCTTGGTGGCCGCGTTGATAATGCGGTAGTATTTTTCGCCGTTTTTATTCTTCATAGGCATGGATTTACCCATTGGAGAAATGCAATTTGCAGGAGCAGATCGCATTGAATGAATGATCATTCATTCATTTACACCCGACCGGTTGAGGTGTCAAGGTTTTTTGGTTCTTTTTGACCGGTGAAAGAAATTCTGCTATAAGCTTTGACCACACCAAGAAGGCAAAAGAGGGGAGGGGAGCGATGACTTCAGAGAGTGTTTTGAAAGAGAAAATGGTCCTGGTGGTGGACGATGAGCCCGATATCCTTGACATTGTCGCTGAAGAGCTGGATATGTGCCTTATCCACAGGGCAACGGACTATGAGACGGCGCTTCAGTACATCCTGGGTTATACCTATGATATTGTGATTCTTGATATTATGGGGGTGAACGGCTTCGAACTTCTCCAAAACTCGGTGTCCAGGGGGTTTCCAACGGTCATGTTGACCGCCCATGCCCTGACGCCTGAAGCACTAAAAAAGTCCATCAAGTTGGGCGCCGTCTCTTTCCTTCCCAAGGAGCAGATCACGGAACTCCGATCATTTCTCGAGGACGTGGTCCTGGGTACGAAGAAACAAGTGTGGCAGAAGCTTTTTGATCGGCTTGGTGGCTATTTCAACAAGCGATTCGGCCCGGACTGGAAAGAGAAAGACAAGTTCTTCAAGGAATTTGAGGAAGAGCTCAAGAAGGACACAGGGGCGGCGTAAAGGGCGCAGGTCTGCAAAGCAGAAGGCCTTATAAATGCTTTGTTTTTTCTTGACATGCTCCCCTTTATGGATTTAAATGTCGGCGTTTTCGAAGCAGATATCGCTCGTCGCCCTAAACTCAGCCAAAACAGCAGAAGGAATAGGCTGTTTGCAATCATGTCTTTGCTCACCCAGTCGAACTAGTCATCACGCCCGAGACAGAATACACGCGTAATAAGGGCCGGTCCAGCAGGTCCGGCGTGTAAGGAGATAGCATCAATAACCCATAACCAAAAGGAGGAGGTCCCATGCGAAGGATATTTGGTTTAATGGTCGTTTTGGTGATTACCGTAGGGTTCATTGGTCTTGGGATGGTCACAGGAGTATGGGCCAAAGACATCAAAGTGGGCGCCGTGATTAACCTGACCGGTCCGGCATCCACATGGGGTCAGTTCCATGCCAAAGCCCACCAGGAGTACTTCCGCTACGTCAATGAGGTGAAAGGCGGTGTGGGGGGCAACAAAATTGACCTGACCATTGTGGACCACGCGTACAAGGTTCCGGAAGCGGTCAAGTACGTGAAGAAGTTCTGCACCGACGACAAGATGGACATCATCGCCACGTGGGACACAGGATCAGGCATTATGGCAAAACCGATCTGCCAGCAGTATAAGGTCCCCAACATCAATTATTCCACCTATCAGGGGATTCTTAAACCGCCTGTAGAGTATGCGTTTCTCCCATTCGGCGCCTACGACATGGACAGCTACGCCGTGCTGGAGTATATCCGGGCGGTCCACAAGGGCGCCGGGGCACCCAAGGTGGCTCTACTCACCTGGAACAATGCGTATGGTAAATCCATTCACCCCCCGAGCCAGGAAGCGGCGCCTAAACTCGGCGTGGACATCGTGGCCATCGAGGAGTTCTCACCCACGGCGCTCGAAGTTAATACTGAGGTGCTCCGTCTCAAGAATGCAGGCGCCGAATATGTCTTTATGCAATGCCTTCCCTCAGCCATCATCATGGCGCTTCAGTCCGCGGATCGTGTGGGTTACAAGGGCCTCTTCTACGGCACCTGGACCTCAACCGACCCGGATTTCTTCAAACGGGGAAAAGGCCTGATTCGGGATCGCATGTACATGCAGTTCCCCGGAGGTCTTCCGGTGGACGCAACGCCGGGCGTGAAGTTCCTTCAGGAGCAATGGGACAGGTACAAGACGGTGTCGAAGTTTGACACGGCTTACTGGGAAGGTACCGTCATTGCCATGATCATGGAAAGGGCTTTTCAGCGGGCGGTCGAGAAGTTCGGGCGTGTCAATAGCGAGACGATCAACCAGGCACTGGAGACCTTCGAGGGCGAACACTTCGGCGGGCTTTTTCCGGATGTGACCTATACCAGCTCAGACCACGGCGCTTCTTGGACGGCCAGAATTGTGAAGATCAATGAGGATCAGACTTTCGCGCCTCTAACCAGCTTCTGGGCCCCGGGAAGAGACAAGGTTAGGATCATAAAGTAAGAAGGGCATCAACGGATGAAAGCCTTTCGCGGTGAACCCAGTATCTTCGCCTCCGCCCAGCCTCAGGACAGACGGGCTGAGCTGGAGGTGAAGAGCCTGACCTTACGATTCGGCGGCATCACCGCGGTCAACAAGGTTGATCTTTCGGTCCACACCGGGGAACTGGTCGCGGTGATCGGGCCCAATGGGGCCGGCAAGACGAGCCTGCTGAACTGCATTACGGGCTACTACAAACCTCAAGAGGGGCAAATCTTCTTCAACGGCGAGGAAGTCACCCGCCAGCGCACACACCATCTCACCGAGATCGGCATCGGCAGAACCTACCAGAACATCGAGCTTTTTCCGGGCATGACGGTACTGTCCAACATGTTGCTGGCCCGTCACGTTCACTGCAAGTATGGGGTCGGAAGGGCTTCCATTTTCCTCAAGTCTGTGCGTGAGGAAGAAGTCCGCCACAGAAAAGTTCTGGAGGAACTCATCGATTTTCTCGAGATGCAGTCTATTCGGAAAAAGCTGGTGGGGTCTCTGCCTTATGGACTTCGGAAACGCGTGGAGCTTGGACGGGCCCTTTCACTGGAGCCGAAGCTGCTGATTCTCGATGAGCCTTTTGCCGGAATGACCCTGGAGGAAAAGGAGGACATGGTTCGCTTCCTCACGGAGTTGAACGAGGAATGGCAGCAGACCATGATTCTGGTGGAACATGACATGTCCGTAGTCATGAGTATCTCCAAGCAAGTCGTGGTGCTCGATTTCGGGGTCAAGATTGCAGAGGGGTCTCCTGAGTTTGTTCAGAAGCACCCGCAGGTGATCAAGGCCTATCTGGGAGACACAGCCACCATTGATTAGGAGGATATTTTAAAACACGACGCAAGCTGAATGCTCCGAAGTAGAAAGAAGAATTCAGACAGTTGGTCAGAATATGTTCACCACAGAGTCCCCCCAGTTAAATGGCCCTTCGGGATTTAACGGGGCAGGCAGGGTACACAGAGAAAGCACAATTTTTCGTTTGCTGGGAGACGACGGCAAACGAAAATCATCTGTCCTGACCTTGATAGGAGCAGAGTCAAAGTGCCCTTTTGAGGGTATTCTCTTTTTGCCGATCGCCGTCTCCCGATGGGCAAAAAAATATAACCCTCTGTGACCTCGGTGTCTCTGTGGTGAATAACTGGTCTCTGGAATGCACCATCAAAGCCACGAATCGCAGCACCGAGGCACAACAGAATAACGACCATGAACGGAAGCGATTTCAAGATAGAGCGGATTGATCCGGAGATCTTGTCCACAGTGGACAAGTACACCTTTCCCCAGATCCTCTACAGACAGGCCGAAAGGCTCGGCTCCTCCAAGATTGCCATCCGGGAAAAGGCTTTCGGCATATGGCAGACCTACAGTTGGGAGGACTACCTGAGCTACACCAAGCGGGCGGCTCTCGGGCTCGTGTCTCTCGGTCTCAAGCGAGGGGAGAATGTGGGGCTCATTCTGGACAACCATCCTGAGTGGCTTTTTGCCGAGCTGGGTGTCCAGGCTGTAGGCGGGATTACCATCCCTTTCTTTACGTCCGCCGTGGCCAAGGAACTCGGGTCTGGACTCGCCCGCGTGCAGGCCGCCTATGTGTTTGCCCAGGATCAGGAGCAGGTGGACAAGCTCCTTGAAATTCGAGACGAGCTCTCCCATGTGCGGCGCCTGATCTACATCGACCCCACCGGCATGAGGACATACCGGAGCGATCCCTGGTTGGTCAGTTTCAGTGAGCTCCTTGATTTGGGTGAAGCACTGGACCAGGAACAACCTGAGCTCTTTGTCAAGGAACTGTGGGAAGGGAAACCGGATGAGGTGGCCCTCATGATCATGACGTCCGGGACCACAGGCCTTCCAAAGATGGTCATGCTGGCTCACGAGAACTTCATAGACATGGCCCGAAAGTGGCTGGAAACAGCGCCCATAGGCATTGGAGACAACTGGATCTCTATTACGCCGACAGCCTGGATCGTGGACCAGCTGTGGGGTGTGGGGATTACCCTGTCCGGCGGCTTGGCCATGAACTTCCCTGAGACGTTCGAAACAGCCATAGAGGATTTCAGGGAGATCGGTCCAACCGTGATCGTCACCTCGTCCCGATTCTGGGAGGATCTGGCTTCAAAAATCAGGGTCAAGATCAGTGACTCGGGATTTGTGAAGCGGAGACTCTATTACTGGTCTCAAAAACTGGGCGGTGCGGTGGTGGACCTGGAATCCGAAGGGCACCCCGTCCCCGGGAAACTTCGATTTCTCAGGTGGCTTGCCAAACGCCTTGTTTCCCGCCCGCTCATGGACCGGGTGGGTTGCCTTGGCTTTCGGGCTGCATACACAGGCGGACATCCCATCAGCCCGGACGTGATTCGGTTCTTCAGGGCAAACGGTCTGAATCTCAAGCAGTGTTACGGGCTCACAGAGGCTGGCGGCATCTTTCAGGTTCAGCCCGATGAAGAGGTCAAGCCCGAGACGGTGGGCAAACCCCTCCCAAGAACGGAGGTTCGAATTGCGGAGGACCAAGAGGTTCTGGTAGCGAGCAAATCAAACTTCAAAGGCTACTACGAGAATCCTGAGGAGACGGCAAACGCCCTGAAAGACGGCTGGTTTCACACCGGGGATGCAGGCTACCTGGACGACGACGGGCATCTTCTCATCATCGGTCGAAAAGAAGATATCATGCGAACCAAGGAGGGTGAAGCCTTCTCTCCCGACTTTATTGAAACGAGATTGAAATTCAGCCCCTACATCCAGGAGGCTGTGATCTGGGGAGAAGGACAGCCCTATCTGACCGCTTTCGTCAACATCGACTTCGGAAACGTGGGGAACTGGGCGGAGGATCGAAAAATTCCTTATACGACCTATTCAGACCTTGCCCAACAGCCGGCCGTTGAAGAGCTGATGGTGGGGGAGGTGCAAGAAGTCAACAATCAGTTGCCCAAACCGATGCAGCTCGTCAAAGTCATTCTCCTTTACAAAATGCTGGATGCGGATGACGAGGAGCTGACCAGAACGGGCAAAGTGAGGCGGAAATTTGTTTTTCAGCAGTACAAAGATCTCATTGATGCCATGTATGCGGACAAGACCGAGTTGCCTGTGAAAGGGGAGGTCCGCTACCGGGACGGCCACGTGGGCACGATTGAGACGACGGTCAAGATTCTTACTGTCTAATAAAATCGTTTCACGATTTTATATAGGAGGCTCATTCCGTCATGGAATTCTTTTTTCAGCTTCTCATAAACGGGGTGTCCCTGGGATTGCTCTATGCCCTTTCCGCACTCGGTTTCGTGATGATCTTCAAGTCGAGCAGCGTGCTGAATCTTGCCCATGGAGAGCTTCTGGCCATTGGTGCGTTCATCTTCCTTGCGCTGTGTGCCTGGGCAAAGCTGCCCATTATCATCGCCTTTGCCATAACCCTGGTGGGCACATTCGCGCTTGGTTTTGTCGTGGAACGACTCTTTTTGAGACCCCTAATCGGCGAAAACCTCATTGAGGTGATCATGATGACCCTGGGTCTGGGGATCATGTTTAAGGGTTTGCTCCTCTTTGTTTTTGGGGGGGACATTCACAGCTATCCCCGGTTTCTGCCCGAAGGGCTTTCCATCGAGGTGGGCGGCATTTTCATTCCCTCGGTGAACGTGGCCACACTCATCATCGGCATTCTTTTTCTCATCATCTTCGGTCTTTTCTTCAAATACTCCTCCCAGGGCATCTATATGAGATCCGTGGCCGACAATCAGCCGGCTGCCCTTTCACTGGGCGTGCACGTGCGAAGGGTCTTTGCCATGTCCTGGGCCATCGCTTTCATTGTTGCCGCTATGAGCGGCATTGTGCTGGGAATAATCAACGGTGTGAATGTCCATAATCTGAGCGGCATCGGGCTCAAGGTCTTCCCTGTGGTTATCCTGGGTGGTCTGGACAGCATTGGCGGAGCCATTTTGGGGGGCATTATCATCGGTTTGCTCGAAACGTTTACGGGCGGATACATCTCCACCTCCATGCGGGAAGTTATCCCTTACATTGCGCTTATCGTCATTTTGATGGTCAAACCCTACGGTCTTTTCGGTCTGGTGGAAATCGAGAGAGTCTAAAGAGAGGCCCAGAGGAACATGCGCAAACTCCACTTTCATCCTTGCGGGAATTACAACGAGACCTACGAAGACGAACTCACCATCTTTGAAACGGACTTCGGAAGACTGTGGCTGATTGTCGGGCTTGTGCTTCTCTTTGTGGTGATTCCCTTCATAAGCAGCACCTACATGCTGTACATTCTGAATACCATCGGCATCTATGCCATTGCCGCTATAGGCCTCAATATTCTCATCGGCAACACGGGGCAGATCTCTTTGGGACATGGTGCTTTTTTCGGCGTCGGCGCTTACACCGCTGCTATCCTGGCGACCAGAGTCAATTCGCCATTCTTAGTTTCTCTCCTGGCAGCGGGCTTGATGACCGCCGCGGTCGGGATCGTCTTCGGCTTGCCTTCAGCGCGGCTCAAACACCTTTATCTTCTCATTGCCACACTCGCCGGCCAATTCATTATCGAGTATGTCTTCGTAGACTGGGAGAGCATGACCGGCGGTGCTGAAGGCATCATTGTCATGGAAGCGAACCTTTTCGGCCTGAACCTGAGGAACGATCGAACTTTTTACTGGGTGATTTTCATCTGTTTCGCCCTGATGGCATGGATTGCGAAGAACCTGCTGCGCACCCGATATGGGCGTGCCTTCATTGCCATTCGGGACAACGATCGGGCTGCGGAAGGTATGGGCATTCCCATCTTTCGCTACAAACTGCTCTCATTTGCCATAAGCTCTTTTTATGCCGGAATAGCAGGTGGTTTGTTTTCGTATTACATGATGAGCATTACGCCCGAGCCTTTCAATCTCTGGTTGTCCATCGAATTCATTGCCATGATTATCATCGGGGGCCTGGGAAGCATACCGGGCGCTGTCTTCGGAACCGTATTCATTGTGAGTTTGAATGAAGTCCTGAGTCATTTGACGGAGTATCTTATGAACGTGGGCGCCTCAGTGGGTGCAGCCATTACCATTGCCCCGCTCAGAGAGTTCATCTTCGGTTTGGCCATCGTTCTGTTCATCATTTTTGAGCCCAAAGGGCTTGCGGAGGTTTGGCGGGTGATCCGATCCAGCTTCAGGCTCTGGCCGTTCTCATACTAAAGAAGAATGGAGTACTGGAGTACTGAAAAGAGAAAAGATGGAATGATGGAATGATGCGATCGAAGAAATGGAGGTCGGCAAAGTAGGAGTGAATTAATGCCAAATGCCAAAATCCAAATGTCAAATGAATGTCAAAATCCCAAACCCAAAAGTACGATAACTTGCTCCCTTTTGTCCTTTGACATTAGGATTTGATTTGGCATTTGAGCCCCGGTCGCCTCTGGCGCTGCCGAAGGCGGGTAAACTTTGACATTTGACATTTTCAGCTTGTCTCAGCCGTCGTTTTTATCTTTGCCCCAGTGCTACAACACTCCATTACTCCAGCACTCCAATCTTCAAAAGGAAGTGTTATCATGGAAAACAACATTAGACTCCTGATCAACAACATCAGTGTGGTCTACTCTGATGTCATTCAGGTCTTAAAGGGCGTGTCCCTGGTGATCAGAAAGGGCCAGATTGTTTCTCTTCTGGGGAGCAACGGTGCGGGAAAGACCACGACGCTCAAAGCGATCTCCGGTCTGCTCAAGCCTGAAAACGGCAAGGTGACCGAAGGTTCTGTGGAATACGACGGGAAACCTATCCACAATTCTTCCCCTGAAGAGATTACACGGCAGGGGATCATCCAGGTTCTGGAGGGAAGACAGGAGTTCAAGTATCTGAGCGTTGAAGAAAACCTGAGGGTCGGAACAGCGACCCGCTGGGGCAAACCCTATAAAGAAGATTTAGAGTTGGTCTATCACTATTTTCCTGCCTTGCTGGCGAGAAAACGCGCTTTGGCCGGTTACTGCAGCGGCGGTGAACTTCAGATGCTCGTTATTGGAAGAGCGCTCATGGCTCACCCACAGCTTCTGCTGCTGGATGAGCCTTCTCTGGGTCTCGCACCCCTTCTTGTGAAAGAGATATTCCAGATCATTCGCAGGATCAATCAGGAGCAGAGCACGACCCTCATGGTTGTCGGCGGAGGAGTTGCGGGAAAATCCGGATGTGAAGGAGTTCTACCTGGGTACGGCTGCTTCCGGCACCCTTAAGACCTACAAAGACGTCAAGGCGTATAAGCGCAGAAAGCGCTGGCTCTAAATACAGTTCACCACCAGGCATAGAGATCACAGAGGTTTTTTCTTTTTTGCCCATCGGGAGACGGCGATGGGCAAAAAGGACCCCGTCTTTCTGCCTAAGATACTTGCCAAACGGGCTTCAGCATTACCGGCTACTACAATAGAATTCGGTGCCTTAGAAAGTCGCAGTTTTCGTTTGCCGTCGTCTCCCGGCAAACGAAAAATTGTGCCTTCTCCGTGTACTCTGTGACTCTGTGGTGAATGTTTTCAGCTTTAAAGGAGGGACAACCCATGGGACTCTATGATTTCACCTTTTATGACCTCATTAGGCGCAATGCCCTCACGTTTAAAGACAGCCCGGCATGGCTGGAGGTAGAAGACGGTC
>SMTZ1_10000674_pt1 | contig 32647 bp, 28 predicted proteins | sample DeeMarSWOR136_30_FD_25667 | JGI IMG/M metagenome (IMG submission 25667) | reverse complement strand
CCATCTACGCAGGCGAAGAACCAGAAGCAAAAATAATTATTAGACGCTCTTTTTTTGGGAGAGTATGGGTTCAGGTTAAGGATATCAGAGAAGATAGACCATATCCGTTACCTTTTAATTGGACGTTAGAAACATCAAAAATATTTACATTTATAACCGAAGGTTTTCTTGTATGGGTTGAACCAAGGATTGAAACTCGCTCAGGTGTTATAGGGTCTGATTTAACTGTAATATCTGAATATGGTTTTTGGGGGACTTCTACATTTGAAATAGATGTTCATGCTGGAAATGTAGAAAAACATGCTATTGGATTTGTAGTATTGGGACGTGCTTATATTTTATTTAAACACTGATAAATTAAAAAATTTTGAAAAAAACTTGTTTCAATAGATTTATATAACTAGGGTTATATAGTAATTTTGAAAGGGGGAAAAGAAAAACGAAATATAAGATTAGGAATGGATTGGTAGTTGCTGTTATTGTTCTGTTTATTGGAGTTAGTATTCCATCTACTGGCAGTGTTATGGAACTATCTTCTACTGCTTCTTTCGATGGCAAAATATTGTATGTCGGTGGCAGTGGAGAAGGTAACTATACAAAGATTCAGGATGCGATAGACAATGCAAGTGATGGAGATACCGTGTTTGTCTACAAAGGAATTTACATTGAGAACTTGGTTGTGAATAAGTCCATCAGGCTATTAGGAGAAGATAGAAATTCAACAATAATTAATAATGATAAAAAAGGTAATGTAATGCATATTTTAGTTGACGGAGTGACTATTACAGAGTTTACTCTTCAAAACAGTAGCAATGAGTTTAACTTTGCAGGGATTAAAATAACTTCCAATTATAATATTATTTCAAATAATATTATCTTAAATAATAGTGGTTGGCCTCATATTAAAAGCGATGGTATTATCCTTGAAGGAAGCAGCTACAACAATATTTCAGGAAACACTATTTTTCATAACTGGGACGGTATTTGGTTGTATTATTCAAATCACAACATTGTTACAGGAAATATTATCTTTAATAATATTCACGGTATAGAACTTAGTAACAGCTATTATAACATCATCTCAGGTAACTTCTTCCCTAACAATGATAACAATAACATATTAATTGAAAAAGAATGTGACAACTGTGTAATTGTAAATAATACTATGAGCGAAAGTTGTGAGGCCATCGGTTCTTTATGGCCTAGTAACAATATAACAATCATCGGCAATGAAATAAAAAATTCATCAAAAGCAGTTTGGATTAAAGGTAATTATTGGAATGTTTCTCATAACAAAATAATTGAATGCAGTACGGGAATCAGCTTATATAGCGGTTCCTTTACAACTATTTCTCATAATAAAATTAGCAAATGTACATTTGGTGTTAGTCACGATGAAGGTTCTAATAATAATTTCTCTTACAATATTTTAAGTGAAAATAAAAAAGGCGTCAGTATCTCAAATACTGGAAAACAAAATCATGTATTTTATAATGAATTCCGAGATAATGAAGAAGGTATTTTTGCATCTCTGAGTACTGATAATGTAAAAATAAAGTATAATAATTTCATAAACAATAAAAAACATATTATATTCAGCCAATTTCTGCCTTTTAGATTTCACCGCTTTCTAAATCCAATATTTGATAGTAACTTTTATGACGACTGGAAAGGAAGAGGACCAGAAGTGTTAGTTGGTACTTCCATTCTTTTTGTCTTTCCAATATTTTTTCCAGATTTATTCTTCTTCTTGATACCTATTTCTATTCCTTGGTTATATTTTGATTGGCATCCTGCTCAGGAACCATATAACATAGAGGTGTGAATATTACTGCGAAGAAAGCTTTGGCATTTTGTATATTCTGCATGTTAATATTGATGATACCATTCTCAACAGCAAGAGATATAAATTCACCAATTATAACATCCGATACTGAAAAAAATCCAATATCTGTTCAGTTCAAATGGATTGATGATGATGGAAGTTTTTGGACAAATTCAGATGATGACGGTTTAATACCTTATGTTCCACCAATAGAACAAGTTCCTTTAGAAATACAATTTCAGATAATCAAGGACAATAACACTTACTTTGGTCAAGAAAATCAACAACATGCAATGGATAACATCACGGTCTCAGGCGATACACTGTTTACAGGTACTTTAGATAAAATCCCTGAAGTCAGCTTTATTAACGGTACAACTTGGAATGTCCCAGTAATACCTACAATGTACATTAATGGTGGAGAGATTAATTTTACAGTAACTGCTTGGAATACAACTATTTCAGAAAAACTCTCAATTGATAAAGAATTTCTTTTTAGAATCGTAGTAAAAATTACTCCTATGCAATTCTTTTTTGGAAAAGATCAAATATTTATAGCACAAGTTACAGATTTTTTAAATGGATATGGTTTTACTAACGCTCATATATATGTCTGCTATATCGGTGACGTTGATGGTGGAATCCCTGGCGATCCGATAGAAAATCACATGTTGATACATATCCCTAGTGGTGGAACTACTAATGGCGAATATGAGTTTGGAATTAATTCTTCTCAGCAATCAATTAACCAAACACTTGCTGGTTTCGATAGTGTTAAAGCTCGAAGAAATCTATCAGTGTATGTTAAACTATACAGAGGCGGAACACCTGCGTATGTTTATGGTTATGCTAAAACTGAAATGAAACCAATATTGGCAGAACTTGAATATGAGCTAAAGGGTTGCTTAGGAATAACTTTATTTGTTACGAATAATGGTCCAGAACATTTTCAGAGTGGAATTTTCTACAATTATACTATAAATGGACCAATTGCACTGACTAAATATGGCAATGGTTCAAATCTAATTAGTCTAGAACCAAATGAAACAGAAAAATTTGCCAAAATAATTATAATCGCTCTGGGTCCCTTTATAATAAAAATCAACGTAACAACAAATAATACTAACTATTTTATTGAAGAAAAAGGATTTGCCTTAGGGGTCTTTGTTATCCTATTCAAGGGCATGAGGAATAAATATGAGGAAATATCTTGCAGTCGCATCCATTCTCTTGTTCATAGTACTTATATTTGAACCAAATATAAATGCAAATATGAGAAAAGAAATGGTTGAGTTTACTAAAAAAGACGATATTGATCGCTGGGGAGTAATCATTGGAATATCGGATTATGAAGGTAATGATAATGATTTACACGCTCCTGCACAAAATGCTGAGGCTTTGAACAAAATATTAAAGAACAAAAACAGCCGTTGGAATGATGATAACATCCGACTACTAATAGATAATGCAGCAACAAAGGAAAACGTTATTGAGGCTTTAGATTGGTTGATATATAAAGCAGATTCTAATGACACAATTCTCTTTTATTTTAACGGGCATGGAAACTTAATTGTAGATACAAATGGTGATGAACTGGATGGTAAGGACGAAGTAATCCTTACTTGCGAATTAAATGAAATAACTGATGACATTCTTGGACAAAAATTTGATCAGATTAATAATAAAAATATCAATGGTATGTATCTCATTATTGATAGCTGTTTTAGTGGTGGGTTGATTGACTCAATAGGCATATTGAGGGGCAAATCGTCTTTGAGTAAAGAAATATCAAAATCTGTATTATTATCAGAGATTTATTGTTTTTCAGCAGAAATGGTGGCTGACATTAATGCTGATAATAGAGTTGTGTTAGTTTCCACAATTCCTCACGGGGTTTCTTATGGGTACCATGGTCTTGACGGATGGTTTTGTTTTTCTACAGGTGTCTGTAAAGCATTTGAAAGAGGAATAAAAACAGCTGAGGTAGCCTCATTCTATGCCATATTGAGTTGGTACTTGAAACCAATTCGATATTTGGTTTATCTATTTCCCGATTTTTGGATAGATATATTCCTGAGTTTTTTAACAGGTATCTTTCCTTTTCCCATTCCTATGTATATCGATGGCTATCCATCAGATAGACCGCGAATTGACAGGCTCTTCCTTATTTAGATTTTTAAATGACCGGTGGTTCTGGTTAATATTCAAGGTTTGTATATTTAAAGATGATTCTGTCATTTGTAGTATATTACCTTTTTCAAGACTATATTACCTCTGTTAGCTTTAAAAATTTATATACCAAACCTTTGATAGATATAATGATAAAATGGGGAGGAACTAATGCAGAGAAACCATAAAAGAGAAATCCTTGCAATAGTTATAGTTGCATTGTTTATAGGTGTTGGTATACATCCTGCTTTTGCTTTAGATACTAATCAATCTATGGTTAATAAAACAAGTGAAGAAGAATGTTGTAATTGTAAAGAAATAGATAATAGACATCTTGTTAGATTAAAGAAGCAGTTAAACAGGTTAGAAGTTTATACTAATTTATTTTTGGTATTATCTAAACATAATCCTGAATTGAAAGAGAAGATAGAAGAGTTATTAGGTGAGATTAAAACTCTTAAAGAGGAACTGGCAGATATACCTATTTGTGTTATATTAGAATATATTGATAAAATTTTAGAGGATTTATATTGGAGTTTTAGAGAATTGAGTTACTATTTTTATTTTTTTCCGATTATATGTTATCAAATAGTACATACTATTAGATTTAACATATTTTTTATTGGTTTTCTTCTTTCTTGTTGGGAGTGGGAGTGGCCTCCAAATGATCCTCCTGTTATTTCGAATGAGAATCCATCTGATGGAGCAACTGATGTCCCTTTATTTTTACATGAACTTAGTTTTGTTATTAGTGATAAAGAATGGGATTATATTGATTATAGTGTTACTACTAATCCTGACATTGGCTCTGAAGTTGGATTTCATGTAAAGCCTGGTTTAAAACGGGTTTCAATAGCTGGTCTTAAGCCAAATACTACCTATGAATGGACAGTAGAGGTTTCAGATGATCAAGAAACAACTGTTAAACAATATTCCTTTTTTACAGTAACACCTTTTGATCCTTTTGATGGGGGTTGGCAGTATCGTAAAAAGGTTACCATCGATCATAATTTGGTTGATGGTTATCATTCCGATTTCCCTGTTTTAGTAAATATTGTCGATAGTGATCTTAGAAATAAAACTCAAGATGATGGTGATGATATATTATTCATGGATGGTTCAGGTAGTGCCTATAAGTTGTATCATGAAATTGAATATTTTGATAGTTCTTCTGGTGAGCTAGTTACCTGGGTAAGAATTCCTAACCTTTCTTGTTTAAAAGATACTATTTTTTATATGTATTATGGAAATCCAAATTGTGGGAATCAACAATCTTCTGAGCATGTATGGGATGAAAACTATTGTGCAGTTTGGCATTTAGACACTATATATGATAGTACATCAAATAACAATCATGGAAACAATTATGGATCTAATACAAGCTGGGAACATGGGAAATTAGGCATGGGGATAGAAATCACAAATGAAGGTATGATTAGAAATATATCTCCTTTGGATAATTCCATTACAAAAGAGCTTACAATTGATTTTTGGATTAATTGGTATGGAAGAGATACTAGTTGGCCAGCTCCATCTTATGTTTTTGATTGCAGTGGGTGGGGTGATGAAAGAGGCATGCTTTTATATATCCAAGAAGATGGACATATTTACTTTTGTACATTTTATAAAAACGGTCTTCAGAATATTACAAGTTCTTCAGTAATGCCAAAAAACATATGGACACACATATCTGTAATATACCATTATGGCATTCATGATTTAAGTATATTTATTAATGGATTAGAGGATAATTCCACAACCGCAAATCATCTTTACCTTTTTAGTACTTATTCCGCAGCCATTGGAAATAATAGACGAGGACCTGTAAATGAAAGTTATAGGCCTCTTAACGGTATTATTGATGAGTTCCGAATATCTGATAAATATAGATATTCAGGCTGGATTAAAACTCAATATAATAATCAAAATGACCCATTAATTTTCATGAGTTTTGGACCTGAAGAAACCGAACCGTAGATTAGAGAATCAGCATATTTTAGATGAAAAAAAATCCATCCATTTTTTTCTTTATGATTTTAAACTTTTTCCATATCTAAATTACGCTATGAAAATAAAAAAAAGAAAATAGAGATTTGGTATGTCACTGGAAATATTGCAGAAATAATCGTTCTAATAATGGGAAACGTTCTATGAGTTTTTCAAAGGTTTTATTGTCTAGATTTTTAAGCCAATTGTAAATTTGAGAAATAATAGGTTTAGCGGTAGTTCTTGGGCGGGTGTTTTCAGCATTGGTTTTTACACCTGAATCTGTTTTAAATTCTTTAATGGATCCGTATGCAATACCACATTCAGCATTGTCTGCAGCGGCTCTAAACCAATAAGTTGTATCAGATTTCAGACCTCCAACATAATCTGTGAAATCACCAGTTGTATTCATTATCTGATGCGTAGTATTCTCATCTAAATTATTAGGATTATCGTCTCCATATTCAAACCATACTTCACAAGTTTCTTTTCCTCCCAAATGCCAAAGTTTACCTGGTAAAACAGCGTAATCAACGCCTACATCACCTGGTGTATATGTTTCAACACCTGCTTGTCCTGGTGTGGCAGCTAAAATTATACCATCAACAGTATCTACATCATTTATTGCAACAGCCTTATAATAAATTGTCTCACATTTTTCTAAATCTGTGAGACTAGCATTAAAGTCACCTGTTGAAGTTAGTGTTTGGCGTGGTGTTTCATCTACCATAAGATCTGGATCATCTCCATAAACAAAGAATACCTCGCATGAGGATGCACCCCCCATAAAGCCAAGGTTTCCACTAAGAACCGCAGAATTCAATTCAACATCAATAGCCCATTTTGTAAATACTATTGGGCGACCTGGAAGAAAAGTTTTATCTATACCATTGTATACTTTACTGGATGGTCCTTGATACTCAGTAAAAGCTCGATAGTGATAGGTAGTTGTACGATCGAGATCTTCAATGTCAAGATAGAATGTATTAAGCCCGGCATGCCAAGTTGCCAATTCCTTATGAGCATAAAGATCCAATTCATCATGTTTTTCCGTATCCCAAACAAATCCTTCCTCCCAGTTATCTGGAGATTGTAGAAGTGATAACCGCCCCCATATTCTAACTGCAGTTGCTTCAGTATTCATATTCTCCCAACCTTCAGTAAAAACAGTAAAATATTCTATGCAGCCTGAGAGAACCGAGAAACACACCAGCGTTGATATCATTATTATTACAAATTTTTTATTTTTCATACTACTCCCCTGATTTTATAGCATCCATATATAACAGTTTACTTTTATTTAAATTTTTGTTTAAATGTTTCTATTTTTCAAATTGTTAAATCTTTTCTAATAGGGCACTCCATCACTCTAGAGTTGGTTAATAAACCTTTCGGTGAAATTCCAGGAGGGCACATTTCACCAACTCTCAATTAGTGGAGTGCCTCTAATAGAGACAAACATTTTTATTCTCTTTTTTTCTTAAAACCGTGCAAATTGACCGTGTTAATCGCATTAACTTTCTACAAAAATAACCCAAACCATTGTATTTTAACTTAAACACAGGGATTATAAGGAGAAAACATGGGTTGTAAAAGTTTTTTAAATAAGGAGAAGTTACTGATTCTTGGTTGAGGATGAGGTAAAAATGGTTACTGATGAGATGATGATTTGGATTAGAAAAGGAATTTTTCCCTTTTTAATATTGTACTTCGTATGAATAACCTTCTTTTATTATTGGTCTTGCAATATCTTTTGCAAGATGTATAGGAAACCTAGCCTCACAATTTTTCTGTAATATTAAATAAGTATTTGCACGTATAGTTACAAATTGGTCTCCAGTTTCTGGATTACCAATAACATCTTTTGGAACAATCCATGTCATTGTATTTTCTTCTTCATTTATCTCACAATCTATTGGAGTATCATGACAATTGTGACTTTCATCAAAATATCCAGCAATTGAGCTAACATATTCTCCCTCTGTATGAGTGTTAGTCCCTATATAATATCTAGTACAGTTAAAGGTGAAATATATTACATAACATGTACGAAGATTAGAATATTTAAAATCTCGAAGTTTAATACTTGCATGTAAAAAATCTGGTTCTTCAGAATCCTCAAATATTGAAAACGAAACAATATCAAGATGTTTTAGAGCTATCTGCCACAACGGATTCCAACGTGCGAAAAGCCACATGGATCTAACATCATATTTAAAATCATTTTTTTCAAGTTCATTTACTACTTCTCCACTTGCTGCCAGAGGTGTTATTGTCATCACCAGCATAATACAAATACAAGGGCCGATTATTTTTTTCATATCTTACCTCCTATTACTACAATATAATAGTTTTCGCATGAATAAATTTGCCATTTTTAATTTGAACTATCTATAATAAATTTGGATAATTTGTCTTGTTTGTTCAAAAATGTTTTCCTTGTAAGTGTTCAATTATAATTTATTAAATTGGATGTTTGAACGATTTCCAAATATGGTCCCTATTTTGAGATATATGCTGGGACTATAAACTCCTTCTATTTTATCTTTAATTAACCTTATATATACCTTTTTTATTATAAAACTCTAGGAGGAAAAATATGAAAAATAGATTAGTTGGAATATTTGTAATGACGCTGTTAATTGTCACTACTGTTTTACCAGTTACTGGAACTATGAATGTTGTTGAAGAGTTAAAAGACAATACATCATACCCTATGTTAAATGATTTGATATTCGATCTAAAGATCTCATTTTTAAGAGTAATAGCAGGTTTTCCATCTCTATCTACCTGTATTATCAAGGACGATCATATAATATGGTCTAAAGGGTATGGGTATTATGATCGTTCTGAACGTAAACATGCAACGGCAGATACAATATATGCAATTGCATCAATCACCAAGACAATTACAGGGACAGCATTGATGCAATTATACGATCAAGGTTTGTTTGATCTTGATGACGATGTTAACATATTTTTACCATTTGAACTTCGAAACCCAAATTTTCCAGATGATAATATTACTTTTAGAATGCTTCTATCTCATACATCAAGCCTGAATATGAATATACAAGATCAATACAACTGGTTCAACTTTTCAGGTGATCCACCCTTTGATTTTTTCCCGGAACCATACTTGAGGGAATTCCTTTTACCAGGGGGAAAATATTATGATTCCTCAGTTTGGAGTACAGAATATCGGCCAGGTGAATACGCAATGTATGCAAATGTCGGATTTGATCTTATCTCATATCTAGTTGAAATCATATCTGGTGAATCCTTCCTAGATTATTGTGACAAATATATCTTTTCTCCATTGGATATGAAAAATACAGGTTTCAATCTATCTCATTTTTATCTAGATCAGGTAGCAATACCATATCAGCGTTACATGGGTAGATATTATACAATAAATAAGTTGAGATTCATTTTTGGAGAGAAATATACATTTCCAGAAAAGTATTATAGGAGACGGAGTTATCCAGCTGGTGGATTATATTCAACTGTTTCTGATCTCTCACATTTACTTATTGCACATATGAATGAAGGTATCTATAATGGCACTCGAATTCTAAAAAAAGATACTGTGGATCTCATGCATGAGATACAACCGGGAAGTCAAATTGGATATGGTCTAGCGTGGATGCATTTTTCTTTGAATGGTTTTTCCATATCCGGTCATCTAGGGGCTACATTTGGGGTCGATACTTGGATGCTCTATAATAAAACACAGGACATTGGTGTTATCTATTTTGCCAATGGGCAACCATTATACAGCGCCTTACCCTTTAAAGGTCAGTACTTAGAAGGATGGATACTTGATTTATTGTTTTCAAAAGAAGGTAACTTAAAAGATGAGATGCAGCTTGAATTTAATTTATTATCATATCCATTTTTCATGAAGCATATGACAATGCCTCATCAATGTTAGATATTCTTGAATATAACTGAAAAGGTATTAATCTGCGTTAAACAACATCATCTCAAAACACACTGATGAAGGCATGCATATAAATGGGAGTCATAACCTAAATATATCTGAGAATATCGTTTTTGATAATAAAAAAGGCATTTGGTTTGATGGTTCGAGAGGTTGCAATATCATTCAAAACGGCACCCCATCACTCTAGAGTTGGTTAATAAACCTTTCGGTGAAATTCCAGGAGGGCACATTTCACCAACTCTCAATTAGTGGGGTGCCTTCAAAACATAGTTCTAAATAATACCAACGTTGGTATAGAATTCATTTTGGACTCCAATCACAATAGTATAATTAGAAACACAATTTCAAAAAACAAATATAGAATAAGCTCTTTAGAAAACAATATTACTATCACTGGCAACAACAAATCATATAACAAGGAGGGAATAAATGTCGTTGGTAACAAGATTACTATTACCGATAATAACATCCAAAATAATAATTTAGGATTATTAATAGATTCATGGAAAGGTGTAGTCAGAAAAAACAATTTTATCGGGAACAAAAGATATACAATGTTTAGAGTCCCTAACCTATTATTGAGAAATAATTGGGATTCAAACTACTGGGATAACTGGATTGGACTTAAAATTAATTTACCATTGTTTCAAAAATTCCTAAAAAATTATCTTTGGAAACTTTAGACTTCTAAGTTTTATCCCATGGATTTATCTCGATTGGCCTCCAGAACAATAACCGTATGATATTTAAAGAAACAGCAATATTGAATTAATCATGATAATCATGATTACTTTTTTTACAACCTAAAACAATAATTACTAAAGAAAGCACATATGTAATTTTTTAACAACCAAATATTTTATATCCAAAAAACTAGAATCTCTCAAGCGATTTCTTCAAATGGTTTATACGGTTCCTAATTACAATTGCTTTTTCAAAATCAAGCAAATCAGCTGATTCCTTCATTTTCATTTCCAAATCAACGATCATTCCTGGAATATCTTTTTTTGGTATATGTTTAATATCTTTAACCTCAGTTATTTTTTCTTTTATAGGTTTAATAATAGTTGTAGGGGTTATCCCATGTTTATCGTTATACTCAATTTGCATATTCCTCCTTCTATCTGTTTCTTCAATAGCTTTTTTCATAGATTCTGTTACATTATCTGCATACAATACAACCTTAGAATTCACATTTCTTGCAGCTCTGCCAATTATCTGAATAAGACTTCTATGATCTCTTAGAAAGCTTTCTTTATCTGCATCAAGTATCCCAATAAATCCAACTTCAGGAATGTCCAATCCTTCGCGAAGAAGATTGATACCTACTAAAACATCAAAAATTCCAAGACGTAGTTGACGAATGATTTCGGATCTTTCTAAAGTATCGATTTCTGCATGAAGATATCGAGTTTTAATATTTTTTTCTGCAAGAAACTCTGAAAGTTCTTCAGCAAGTCTCTTAGTTAAGGTTGTCACAAGAACCCTATCCCCACGTTTAATTGTAGATAATATTGTAGATATCAAATGATTCATCTGACCCTCAGTACCTCTTATTTCAACCTTCGGATCAACAAGACCTGTTGGACGGATAATTTGTTCAACAATTTGATCAGAAATACCTATTTCGTAATCACCAGGTGTGGCTGAGACAAAAACAACGTTTTTCATATATTGTCGAAACTCATCAAATGTCAAAGGTCGATTTTCAAAAGCACTAGGCAATCGGAAACCAAAATCTATAAGTGTTTTTTTCCTGGAATAATCGCCATGATGCATTCCATGTATTTGAGGAATAGTTCTATGACTCTCATCAATGAACATTAGAAAATCATCAGGGAAATAATCAAGAAAACAAAATGGTTTATCACCTGGTTTACGACCATCAAAATGCATTGAATAATTTTCAATACCTTTGCAAAAACCAGTTTCTTCAATCATTTCAATATCATAAAGAGTCCGTTGTTTCAAACGATGAGCTTCAAGCATTCCAAGCTGAGGTAACCTAGTCTCCAATTCGGTTTTTATAGCTTCAATTGCTTTTTTCTTTTTATTTTCAGCAATTACAAAATGTTTAGCAGGGTATACAAAAACATAATCAAGATTTTCAACAACTTCTCCGGTTATTTTATTGATTTCAATAATACGTTCAATTTCATCTCCAAATAATTCAACTCTTAATATATTGGTATGATAACCAGGGATTAAATCTATTGTATCTCCTTTAACTCTGAATCGACCAGATTTCAAATCAAAGTCGTTTCGTTCATACTGCATTTCAACAAGATGAGTTAGTATATCATTTCTACCGATATTTTCTCCTTTTCTAATTTCATATCCTAGTCCAATGTAATCACTAGGATCCCCTGCAGTGTATATTACTGAGACAGAACCAACCACTATCACATCTTTTCTTGATAAAATAGATGCAGTGGCTGAAAGACGCATTTGTTCAATTTTTGGATTTACATCTGCATCTTTCTCAATATATTGATCTTTTGATGGAATGTATGATTCAGGTTGATAGTAATCATAATATGAAACAAAATATTCGACCCTGTTTTCAGGAAAAAATTCTTTAAATTCACTAAATAACTGAGCAGCAAGAGTCTTGTTATGTGCAAGTACTAAAGTTGGTTTTTGAATACTTTCAATAACCTTAGCCATGCTGAACGTTTTACCAGAACCCGTCACACCCAGTAGAGTCTGGCAGTTTTTTCCATTTTTAAATCCATCTATTAGCTGTTTAATTGCTTGTGGTTGAGAACCTTTTGGCTCTAGATCTGTTACAATTTTAAATTCATTCATTCTATCAGTTTTTTCTTTCTAAGTAGCACATTATATTTTATAGCAAATCTATGGGCTTCGTCACGGATTTCTTGGATGAAATTTAATGCTTTATCTTTTTTAGATAATCTTAAAGGCTGCAAATTACCAGGTATGTATATTTCTTCAAATTGTTTAGCAATTGAAATTATTGGAATTTTTAGATTTATTTTATTTAGTTCATTTAATGCTGCATTCAACTGGCCAATACCGCCGTCAATTATTATCAGATTTGGAAATTCTGAATCTTCATTTATGAGACGGTAATAACGTCTGCGAACCACTTCTGAAATTGAAGCTACATCATTTATTCCTTCTATTGTTCTGATTTTAAAACGTCTATAGTTGTTTTTATCAGGTTTACCATTTCTAAATTGTACCATTGAACCAACAGTTGATGTTCCAGATAAATGTGATATATCGAAACATTCAATTACAGCGGGATTTTCCTGAAGATTTAATCTCTTTTTTAATGTTTCAACCTTTTCTAAGTCTATGAAAAATGTATTTTCAATGTTTTTTAAAACAAGAGACAGTAAATATTTTTTTTCTCCTTTTTTAGGTATTGTGATTTTCACATTTTTTTCTTTTTTTCGTTCAAGAAACTGGTGAACTGCAGGAGAGATTTTTTTTGGCAAAATTATTTCCTTAGGTATCGGGTTTTCAGAATAATATTGAATGATAAATTCTTCGAAAAATTCTTTTTGAAAATCAAATGCAAATTGGTTTTTATTTGATAAAGTTCCTTTATAGATGTTAAATAAAATTAGATAGACCTTATCATCTTTTATTCTAAAGTTTAAAATATCTTCGTTGTATTTTTTTTCTCGTTGCATTTTTTGTCTTTCATTTAGATGTTCAATTGCAGTTATCTCATTACGAATCTGTATTGCGTGTTCGAAATCTTGATGTTCTGAAAAACGTTTCATTTCTTTGTTTAATTTAGTAATTAAATCGTTTGATTTCCCGCTTAACACCATTTTTACCTTTTTGATTTTTTCTTCATAATCTTGTTTGCTAATATATCCTGCACATGGTGCTTCACATAGGTTTATATGATATCTTAGACAAGATTTCTTTGGTAATTTTTTACATGTTCTAAGTGCAAATGTTTTCCTTAAAAAACGCAAGACGTAGTCTCTTTCTTGTGCTGATATAAAAGGACCATAGAAACGGCCTTTACCGGTTTTTCTACGATCTATTACCACTCTTGGGTATTCTTCTTTTGTAAGTAATATATATGAGTGACTTTTTGCATCTTTTAAACGTATGTTGTATTTTGGTTGATGTTTTTTTATTAGAGTGTTTTCTAGTATTATTGCTTCTATTTCGTTGTCTGTTATGACAAAATCTATGTTTTTTACATGTTGTATCATGTGTTGTGTTTTGATGTCTAGTTCGGTTTTTTGGGAATAAGTCTTTATGCGTTTTTTTAGGTTTTTTGCTTTTCCGATGTAGATTATTTTATCTTGTTTATCTTTGAATAAATAACACCCTGGTGAATTTGGAATGCTTATGTTTTGATTAAACATGTTTTTTTACCGTTAAAAACATTATTTAATATCTGGCCAGTGTAGCTTATTTTATTCATTGCAACTTCTTCAGGAGGTCCTTTTGCAATGATTAATCCTCCTTGATCTCCTCCTTCTGGTCCTAAGTCAATTATGTAATCTGCTGATTTTATCATCTCGATGTTATGTTCAATAACAACTATTGTATTGCCTTTTTCTACTAGGCTGTTAAGTACATTTATTAGTTTTTTTACATCGTGAAAATGTAGACCAGTTGTTGGTTCGTCTAATAAATAAACAGTGCGTCCTGTGCTTTTTTTACTTAGTTCTCTTGTTAATTTTATTCTTTGTGCTTCTCCTCCTGAGAGTGTTGTTGAGCTTTGTCCAAGTTTTATATAGTCTAATCCAACTTGTGATAAAGTTTCAAGTTTTCTTTTGATTTTTGGAATGTTCTGAAAAAGTTCTAGTGCTTCTTCAACGCTCATATCTAATACATGAGCTATGGATTTGCCTTTGTAAAATACTTCTAGGGTTTCTTTGTTGTATCTTTTTCCTTTGCATTCTTCGCATTCTATATAGATATCTGGTAGGAAATTCATCTCTATTTTTATCAATCCATCACCTTGACATGCTTCGCAGCGTCCTCCTTTGACGTTGAAGCTAAAGCGTCCTGGTTTGTATCCTCGGATTTTTGCTTCAGGTGTTATGGAAAATATTTTTCTTATTTCATCAAAAACCTTGGTATAGGTGGCTGGGTTGCTTCTCGGTGTTTTTCCAATTGGACTTTGATCTATTACAATTACTTTATCGATTATTTCATCGAATCTTATATCGTCATGTTCTCCTGGATTAAGCCTTGAATCATGGAGTTTTTTCATCAATCCTTTGTAGAGAATTTCATAAATAAGTGTTGATTTGCCACTGCCACTTACTCCAGTTATATGTGTTAGTACTCCAATTGGAATTTGTACGTTGATGTCTTTTAAGTTATGTTCCCGGCAACCATAAATGTGAATGAATTTATCTGATACACGTCTAGTTTTTGGAATCTCTATTTCTAGATTTCCAGATAGATACATACCGGTTAAAGAAAATGGATTTTTTTCTATTTCTTCTGGTGTACCCTGTGCAATGATTTCTCCTCCATGTAAACCTGCACCTGGTCCTAGATCTACTACATAATCTGCATGTCTAATTGTTTCCTCATCATGTTCAACAACAATAAGGGTGTTTCCTAGATCCCTAAGTCTATAAAGTGTGTCTATCAACTTTTTGTTATCTCGTTGATGTAATCCTATCGAGGGTTCATCAAGAATGTATACTACTCCCATTAAATTTGAACCAATTTGGGTTGCAAGACGTATTCGTTGCGCTTCTCCACCGGAAAGTGTTCCTGCGTTACGAGATAATGTCAGATAATTTAAACCAACTTTATCTAAAAAATCTAATCTTAATCTGATTTCTTTTAGTATTTGATGTGCAATTTTTTCTTGTTTGCTTGTAAGTTTTATATTTTGGAAAAAAATGATACATTGTTTAATTGACATATCGGTTACATCAACTATTGATTTGTTTGCAATCTTTACAAAAAGTACTTTGGATTTCAATCGTTTTCCATAACAAGTTGGACAAGGAGAAATACGCATGAATTTTTCAAGTTCTCTTCTCCGATAATCTGATTCTGTTTGTTTGAACAATCTATCAGATTGTGGAATCAATCCCTCCCATGTTCCTCGTCCTGACCATTGTGCATCACCGTTTTTTGCAGTCATTCTAAATTGGATTTTTTCTTTTGACCCATACATAAGTGCGTTGTATTGTTCCTCTGTAAGATTTTTTATTGGAGTAAAAAGTGTAAATCCATAGTGTTGAGCTACCGCTCCTAAGAAATTTATTCTCCAGCCATCTATTGCGTTTCTATAGAGTCTAATTGCTCCATCTGCAATTGATAATTCTTTATTAGGTATTATCAGGTCTGGGTCAAAATCCATTCTAATACCTAGTCCATGACATATTGGACAGGCGCCAAATGGACTGTTAAATGAAAACATTCTGGGTTGAAGTTCTTCAAAAACAAGTCCACACTCTGGACATGCCATTTTTGACGAATAGAGTTTCTCTTGGTTTTTTTTATCCAGCACAATAACTAATCCGTCCGATTTATTTATTGCGTTTTCACATGCTTCTACAAGGCGAGATTCATTGTCAATTTCTAGTCGATCAATTACTATTTCTATATCATGTTTTTTATAGCGATCAAGTTGGATTTCTTCATCTGTTCTATATATTGCTTTATCAACCCGTACTCTAGTATATCCTTCTTGATTTAGGTCTTTGAAAAGTTGTTCATATGTTCCTTTTTTCTGACGTATAATAGGTGATAAAATTGTAATCATGCCTGTGAATTCTTCTTTAATTCTTTTTGCAATTTTATGAGGTGATTGCGTTTCAATTTTTATATTATGATCTGGGCAATAAGGTGTTCCAATTCTAGCAAAAAGCAGTCTTAGATAATCATATATTTCAGTTATTGTACCTACAGTGCTTCTAGGGTTTTTACTTGTTGTTTTTTGTTCTATTGATATTGCAGGGGATAATCCTTCTATGCTGTCTACATCTGGTTTATGCATTAGTCCTAAGAACTGACGTGCATATGCTGATAGTGATTCAACATAACGTCGTTGTCCTTCGGCATAAATGGTATCGAATGCTAATGTTGATTTTCCTGATCCTGATAGACCAGTTATTACTATAAATTTATCACGTGGAAGTTCTAAATTGATATTTTTTAAATTGTGTTCCCGTGCACCTTTTATTACAATATTTTTCAATTTATACCCCCAAAAATGTAAATTATATTAATTATCTACTTTCTTCTGGTTTTCATCCACATGGTTTATAGATATTCAAATCTTTTGCTTATAAGATTTTTTCATGTTTAATGAAAGTATTAACTTAATTGTATGGATTAGTTGAAATAAATTAGAAAAAAATATGTAGTGAAAAAAATATTTTTAATATAAATATATGAGGGAGGTGAAGGGGCCTAATGTATATGTGAGGATGAAAGGAGGAGGAAAGGATGAAAAAGAAATATCCTTCATATTAGACCCCATATTAACAATTGTTAATTCTACTTAATATAATTTTCGTCAAAAATCAATAAATTTGCAGTCAAATTTTTTTTTAATACAATTTCACTTACTTTTCACTACAAATATAGACCACACTTGCATTTAAAATAAGCATTGTAATAATTACAAAAAAGGGCAATAGCCTTAACTCATTTGGTAAATCTTCACCTATGATTAAAAAATATACATAGACTCCAAGAATTGGATAAATTGGAATTGCAGAAATTAAAAAACGAGTTTTAAAAAGTTTCATATCTCTATTCTTTTTTTTGTATATGTAAAAGTATGCTATCGATAAGAGAATCATCCCAATCCATAATATTGATATACTTATCAATGGATAATTGAATAATTTTAAAGTAAGATACCAAATTCCAAGTAAAAAAAGTGTGATTATTACTGATACAATATCTTCTCTTTGAATATCCATTTTTATCACAAAATCACTCTTTATAGTTTGCTACTTTGGTTGTTTGTAATATCAACATTTTATTTTAAACGCACATAGTTTATTTAGATAATCAATTATTTTTTTTTATCAATAGTGTATACATTTTTTGTAGGCTTTTTTTACTTTCCAAATATCTATTTATATCTAGCAAACCCTTTTATAAACTGAGAAGTTTTAATTCTGAATAAATTTTTGTTATTTGTTTTATTAGATTTTTTACAAGATCTTAATAACTCATCTTTACTAAATTAAAATAAGAATTAATATTTTTTTATTTTGATTAATTTTTATATTTTGTAGAAAGAATATCCATCTAAATACAAAACAGTATAGTCTTGGTTAAAACTGTAGTTATAGTATCTTTTCATAGATGGTCTTTCCCCATCAAAAATAGGTCGATCATTAAATGGAGGTCTTGTTCCATTAAAAGGAGGATTTTCACTGCCATTAAAAGGTGGGATTTCAGTACCATTAAATGATTGTCTCCCACCAGGTCTTTCATCAGAAAACTGAAATGATAAAATTAATTGATTCCCTTCAACAGTATATGAATTAGGAATAGTTTGAGATTCATTTTCAGTACTGATAGTCATGTATGCAATATCCTTAGTAAATTCTAACTCAGTTATATGAGATGAAAAATTGATTTTTCTATTAGTCCTATTAGTCGTATTGAACATTGAAAAGTTATCTCTAAAATTAAACATTGAATAATTCATATTTCCAATCCAAGTTCCTAAAAATTCAGTAAATACAACTTCTCCATTTGAATCAATATTTTCAGAACATCCACTTAATAAAACAGCGAGTAAAAAAGTTAATGAAAAAACTGTTAACCTAAACACTTTTTTATTATTCACTTCTCATAGCCTCGACAATCTGTAATTTTGCTGCTTGTCTTGCAGGTATCAAACCAGATAATATTCCTATGACGGTTGAGAAAAGTAATGCAAAAATAATAAGTATCGGTGTGATAACTGCAACAGAGGTGTTTGTCCCCATTCTTCCCATACCCATAATATTGATTCCTACGCTAGAAATAATACCAACCACAATAAATCCAAGGAATATGCCAAGGAGCCCACCCATAAGCCCAATTATTGCTGATTCTGTGAGAAAAAGTTTCATGATTTCCGAGTTCTTCGTTCCAATGGATTTCAAGATCCCAATAAGACGTATTCGCTCCATTACCGACATAAACATGGTATTTGCTATTCCAATTGCTCCAACAAGAAGAGAAATCCCCGCAATACTTGTAAGGAAAAATGTTAAGGTCGCCATAGTGCTTTGGATTGTTTCAAGCATCGATGTTGGTGAGGTTACTGTAAAATCCTTCGTATCTTCCGTTACCATTCTAGATGTGTATAAAACTTGATTGATATTTTCAATAATTTGGTCAACAGCATTAGTATCTGTGATCTTGACCTGTATAGAAGAATATTCATTGTTATCTATATCAGTAATGATGTCTCGCGCAGACTCAAGAGTCATAAATATTGTTCGATCGTCTCCTCCAAAACTACCGGTACCTGATTCTTTAAGTATTCCAACAATGATAAACGTTTTCGATTCGACTCTTATCTGCATATTCTCAGTTAAATTATAATCAAACATACCGTTAGCAACGTTATTTCCAATAAGTATACTTGTACCATCTCCTGGTTCAAGATACCTCCCTGAGGCTAACTGAGAAGTCGTCATAGTATTCCAAGCAGTTGGATCTACCCCTTCTACAGAGACCGTAACTGTCTGAGCGAGATATTGTACTGTTGCTCGACCTGAGATAATACCGCTTACTCTCTCGACACCATCTGCTGTTGATATTGCTAGGATATCACTATCGGTTAATGTTGGGGTATTAGTCTCTGATGTTTGTTGTGAACCTCCAGGAAAACCTCCACCTGGTTGGAATCGATCTCTGAAAACTGCTTCGGGTCCTTGTGCTCTGGTGCTTCCTGCGCTTACTGTAAGTACATCTGCACCTAAAGTTGACATTTGCGCTTCCATGCTTTGAGACATCCCTGCTCCAATCGACAACATTGCAACGACTGCCGCTACCCCTACAATAATTCCAAGGATTGTCAACCAGCTTCTTAATCCGCGATGGGTAAGTCCGTTTAGCGATAATTTAAGGATTTCAGCAAACTTCATTATTTTCTTCCTTTAAAAAAATTTGAAAAACGACCAAGTTTCTTCCTTCTTCCTAACTGAATAATAGCAACGATGATAATTATTCCAACAACACCAATTACAATGTACATGATACTATTGCTTGAGCCAGATGATTGCGATTGGCCTGAAAAACCTCCAGGGAAATTTCCATAAGTCCCTTGGGTTCCAGTACGAGATGAAAATCCAGCTGCTGAACCCGAAGAAAGATCCACCTGTTTTTCAACAGTCTGTCTAACTCCAAAAACATCAGTATATGCAATTTGAACAAGCAACTGATTACTCCCCCCTCCTAAAAAGGTTTGGTTCATAAATCTACCAAAACCTGTACTAAAATTCATATCTGTTGGGCGGCCATCGGTTCTTGTCCTGTTAAATAAAGGAAACTGCATACTGGTGTTACTATTAGTTGAAGAAAGTTGAAACGATGCCAACGTATAATCCCCAGCATCTAGGTTGCCTAAACTTGCTGAAGAAGTACCACTTATGGAGTAATTAGGTTGCTGAGGTATTGATACAACTACTGATGAGGCTGTATTTGCTCCAGTGTTAACAATAGCAAATGTCGTCGAACTAGATGTTGATGTCTGTAGCACTACATCAAATGTTGTTGTACCGCTGATTTGTAAACCAACAGTTGATGTTATCGTTTGTTCTGTTCCAGTTTGATCATAAAAATGCATTGTAATTGTCAAAGGATATATCCCAGGTGAAATCCCAGAACTTGCCATCACCACAATAGAAATCTCAGTATAATTTTCAGAAGCAATTAATGGAATCGTAATCCTGTTGTCTGATCCTACCGGTAAAATTAAATCATTTGGGTCCTCCCAAACGAAGAGAATATTCTCAATGTTTGCTTTACCACTATTTGTAATGTTAAAAACAAGGGTTGTCGCCTCTCCAATATTTATCGAAGTTGGTGTGATCGATTTTAAATCCAATACAGTTGCATCTCCAACTTTGATAATAGCAGTCTGGCGAATTGAAGAACCACCTGAGTATTCAATATCAAAAACCACCTGATATAAACCTGGAGCTGCTGTACTTGAAACCTTGAACTCATAAAAAACAGAGTAGGAATCACTACTTTCCAAACTAACGAGCTTTACTTTCCAATTCCCTTGTGGAATGACTGCATTAGGATCCCAAGAACTTGCTGAAATTTCAATGTTACTTGCTGTTCCACCAATACTTTTTAAATTTACTTCAATATACCCATAAGTTCCTGGTGAAGCAACAACAGGATTTGTAGTAAAAGAAACCTGCAATCCAGCTGCTGCCGCATTACCAATAAATGGAGTATTAATTACTATAAAAAGCGTAATTATTATAATTGAAAATATATATCCTATTTTTTTCATTTTTAACTACCTACCTTTATTTTTCCATCTACAATATTTACAATTGTTTTAGCATATTGTGCTATCTCCTGTTCGTGAGTAATCACGGTAACAGTCATTTTATTCTCCTTTTGAACTTTTAATAAAAAATTCATAATATCTGCCTTCGTTTTGGTATCTAAATTTCCAGTTAGTTCATCTGCAAGAATGATTTCAGGATCATTTGCCAATGCTCGTGCAATTGCAATACGTTGTTGTTCTCCACCAGACATCTGTGATGGAAGATGATGTGCTCTATGTTCCAAGCCAACTGCTCTTATCAGCTCAAAAACTTTTTGCTTCCTTTCCTTTTTGTCTTTCTCGCTAATAATCATAGGAAGTTCAATATTTTCTAACGCGTTTAATGTTGGATGAAGGTTAAAAAATTGAAAGACAAAACCTATTTTCTTTCCTCTTAATCTTGCAAGTTCAGATTCTTTAAGCGTGGAAATATCGGTCCCATCAATTATTATTTTCCCATAGGTTGGTTTATCAAGTGCACCAATCATATGTAAAAGAGTTGATTTACCAGAACCACTAGGACCCATAATTGCGATAAATTCTTCTTTTTTTATCTTTAAATCTACTCCTCTAAGTGCATGGGTTTCTACTCCATCCATTTTATATATTTTTTTAACGTTTTGTAGTTCAATTATCGTATCGTTCATTAAACCACCTTTATCAACTGTTTAGGCTGAAAAATATGTAGTTCATTGTCGGTTTTTCCATAAATACCACTTATACCAATGACTCATTTACTCGATTTATATTATTTCTTCCCAATTTATTCCCAAATCTTTACCAAATTTAATTTTCAATTAAAAAGAGCTGATTTTATTGATAATATAGTCTTTGATATGAGATTAATATTATTTTTTATGTTATTGTAAAAAGTATTAGCAATGTGCCACTAGGAATGCATATTAGCGAAAGAAGTAATAAAATAAAAAAGGAGCATATGAGTAAACCAATTATTCCAACGAGTAAAATAGCCGTTACAACCATTGTTTTTAATCTTTTTTTACATTCACTTTATCTGATTTTATTTCATTAAGTATTTTTCTTTTTACAACAAAATTCGTATATTTTTAATCTTATCTAAAACCAAAATTTAAAATGATTTTTTTTTAAATTTAAAAAAAGATTCTAAAGGAATTTAAAAACCTCAATTTCCTTATTTGAAATTTCTCCTTCAGAATCATAGGCAATTACTTTTATTGTATGTTTTCCAAAAGTTTTTTTCTCCCAAGTCCATATATATGGCCAAGAAGTTAAATTTGCTTTCAAATTATCATCGATGTAGATTTCTATCTTTTCAACATTTCCCGGTCCATGCCATGATTCATAAACATAAGCTTCAATATCGATAGGGCCAATGATCCTGGTTCTTATAAATGGTATAACTCTGTTGTTATTAAGATACAAAGCTCTTAATGGTTTTGCTATATTAACCTCAATTGTTTCAGTTTCCAAAGAAAAATTCAACCACACAACACTGTTTTCTACACTATCATGACGATAGGGATCATAGAATTCATATCCCTGTTCACGAATATCAATGTATAATTCTCCTGGAGCAATATTGATGCTATAAAAACCAGATGAATCAGAACGAGTATCTTTATCATAATTATCCCCTGTTGTAGCATCAAACCATTCGAATGTTATTCGAGCATCATTTATTGGACTGCCGGTCTTTTCATCAGAAATATAACCGCAAACTACCGAGTTTTCCAAAGGTCGAGGATACATAGAAAAGTTAACCCATCTTATTTCAAAATCTTCAACAGCAATATTATCTAAATATTTATGGAAATACCCATCTTTATCTGCATCAATAAATATGTCTCCGGCCGCTACTTTCATAGTGTAAAATCCATTTTGTTCAGAAACAGTATCGTTTCTATAAAACTGAAATTGTTCTCCCTGCCAAAAAAGGCTAATATTGACTCCCTCTATAGGATCATTAGTACTACTATCAGTTATATAGCCACATACCACTGAATTTTCTAAAGGATGTGGATACAAGGTAAAGTTTACCCATAATATTTCATTCTCATCGACTTCATAAGGTCCTGATTCATCGCCACAATATCCATCTGCATAAACGGTTATCCTGTACCTTCCTGCTGGAATATTCATACTATAAAAACCAAATGAATCGCTATTAGTATTATTTTGATAGAAATCCCATTCATTGTCACGACCGCTTAGCTCTATAGAAGCATCTTCAATAGGATTATCTTTTTCATCTTTAATATATCCATAGACAACAGAATTTTCAGGTAAATTAACATTATATATCTCTGATATATTAGATTCCTTACCAATTATTTTGCCTTTTTCAGCTGTATTTGTATTTTTTCCTGTTAGATCAATTAATAGAAGTTCACCTTCATATCCATCATATATAGTTGGATGTTGTCTACTTGCTCGAGGTTCTGTGTAAAAGAACGCTTCTTCCGCAGATATTACATTATCCATATTACTATCTGCAAATCCTCGTAATCCGTCAATAAGATAAGGAGCGAAGCCCCCGGAAAAGGATACCTCATCTTCACGGGATGCCATTAATACTACCCGACCTTGTCCACGAACATCCTCTGCAAAACCCTCCATCCAATCCCTAGAGGACATTGTGCTCTTTGGACCTTGGAATGGAAGAATATTTCTATTGGTTATATTCCAATTAGGCGGATCGTTAAAACCACCGGCATAGCAACTATCTACAATGAGACAAACACCTTGAGATTCCAATCTATTTAATAATACGTTTAATTGGTCATCCCAAATATATAAACCAGGATATGCAAATCCCCAATAGCTAACAAGAATTTCATCCATTCCATCTTCTTCATCAAATGGTGGAATATCAAAAGCAATTGGAGAACCATGTGTAGTTAAAAAAACTAAAGAAAAATCATCACTATCCTCCATTCTATCTAGCCAACGTAAACCCCTTACAATGTTTAATACAGTTGCGTCCTCGGCTTTTATAACCTTAATATGATCCTCCGACCACCATGGAGAATCAATAAGTACGTCATATAAATCATCAACTTCTTCCAGCATAAGTGGGCGGTTTTGTTCCGGATTATCTGCATAAACGCCAACAGCCACTAAAAGAGCCCAATATTCTGTTACACCATCACCAAAATTTTCAGTGGATTTATCTTGGATTTGAGACTTCGTATAAGTATTTGATACAGCACCAACGTTTGATATAAAAACAGCTCCAACAAATAAAAAAATTACTAAGAGAACCTTAGCTTTATACAATAACTCAAATTTCATATTTATCCCTCAAGTATATATAATGTGATAGGATGATTCATGTTTATATATTTTTTTCCCAATTTATACTCAAATTTCTTTTAAAATACAAAAAAAATTAAGAGGGAGAAGGTCGCGTACCGAGTTCCACTGGGATCTCTAAAATCTGATTGTCCCTTATAACTTTAAGATTTACAGTTTGACCTGGTTGGGTATGTTCCTCAAGATATGACATAAAAGTATCACCATTAATGACTCTTGCTCCATCAACTGAAATAATGATATCACCATTAATTACAACCAATTTATCAACTACCTGAAACTGTTGATTCCCGCCCTTCAAACCTGCTTTATCTGCTGCTCCGCCACTTGTTACACTAGCGACGAGCCAACCATATGTAACATTAACATTCATTTTTTCTGCTATCGAATAACTCATATCCAAGCCCGCTATTCCAAGCCAAGGATGTTCATCATAAGAACCTGTTTTGACCAAAGCCTCAATTTCCCTAAGAATAGTATTTGATGGTATTGCAAAACCTAGACCTTCAGAGTCTTCAATAATTGCAGTAGTAATACCTACAACCTCTCCTTGAAAATTTAACAAAGGTCCACCTGAGTTGCCGGGATTTATTGCCACACTAGTTTGAATAATATTTGCAATTGGGAAACTTCCTGCTAGTGACTCTTCGATAGTTCGGCCTATCTGACTAACTATACCTGTTGTCATCGTACCATCGAGACCCATTGGACTACCTATTGCAATTACAGGATCACCAACTTCCAGGCTAGATGAACTAACAATTTCAAGAGGTTTAAATTCATCTAAGGAGGCATCGACTGATAAAACTGCTAAATCTGAATACGCATCAGTACCAATCACCTCAGCTGAATAACCATTACCATTTGAAAATGTTACAACAATATCAGAAGCATCAGATACAACATGATTATTAGTAATAACAACCATTTCATCTTCAAACAAATATACAAAACCAGAACCTTGAACCTCATAATACTGGATTCTGAAAAAAGTCTGATAGGCAATTGAACCTGAAATTACAACAATAGAATCTTTTGCATCTTTATATACATCTGAAAGGGAGGTTACATTATAGAAATATGTTATATTTTGATATTCAATGTTGTCATTTTCGTATTGCAGATTTTCTATTTGATATTGCAAATCATCAATTTCTGAAGATGTTAAGCCATAAATCAAAGAACCTCCAGATATGAATCCTGCTGTAAACATTATCACAATAATAGCTGAAATCAACATTAATCTCGCTATATTAATCCTTTTAATCACTTTATTTTTATTCATATTTTATACCTCTTTTTTATCCACAAATACTATCTTTAAAAACGGGAGGTGGGAGAAGGAAATAGTTGAGCAAATTATTTCCTTCTCAAATGTTTATATGGGAATGAAGGAAGCAAGGTTTAACGGTTAAATTCCTTACCAGGTGTTAAACCTCGATGGGCTCTATTTGGTCCACCTCGGAAACTATGCTCAAACATCATGTCTTTACCATCACCAGTAGGTAACTCCAGATCAAATTCTTCCTGTATAATATCTCTAATCTCATCCCAATTGTATCCTTCCTCTCTTAGTTCTTTCTGCCTGTATAAAATCTCCAGTCTCTTTTCAGTAAATTCAATTTCATAGTCTAATCGTTTATCCATTACACCAAATTCATCAAGTTTAGCAAATATGGCTTCTCTTATTTCAAAACAAGAAGCGCCTTCTTCTCTCAAATTTGTTATTTTTTCATCTAGTTCCTTTTGTTGTTCTTCTGTCAAATCAAAGAAAAAGTGTATTTGACTACGTATGTGTCCTCTTCCCCAGAAAGTTGTTAATTTATTATCAACTTCAGTTTCGTCATTAGTTTCTACATTAATATTCTCATCATTTTGTGTTATATCAACAGTTTCTGCACTAACATCTTCTTCATTTAAAGTTGTATTGCTATTTTCTGCGGTTACAAGTACGGCGCCAATAATCGCAAGTACCATTATAATTAACAGACTTACAATAAGTTTTTTCCCTGTTGTCTTTTTCATTTTATTTTGTACCTCCAAAGTTTTTTTATCAGATAATTTTTATGTCGTGATCGGTTTATATTCTTTCTTTCCAATTTATTCCCAAATCTTTACCAAATCTAAAAAAATTAGAGTTGTGCCAGATTATAAAAAGGGAGGAGGAAAAAATTATATGGCTATAATGTGACACAACTCATGTACTAATGGCAGTTAGGGAAGGGAAAAAACGATAAAAGATTCGAATCCTTTTTCCCTTCTCAAATGGCCATTGGGGTGGATGGGATAGCTGTAGCATAGCTTAAATTGCAGTTGTTTCTATGCTGAGTTTCTCTTCACTAGAATCATCAAAGTTCCAAGGGCGTCCTCGGCCAAAATCCTGGCAAATACCAGTAGGATAGTCCAGATCAAATTCCTCCTGTATTATCTCGTTGATTTCTTCCCAGCTATATCCTTGATCTCTTAATTCGTTTTCTCTGTTCAGAATCTCTAGTCTTTTTTCAGTTTGTTCTATTGCATTGTCTAGCTGTTCGTCTAATACTCCCATTTCATCAAGCTTAGTAGATATTGCTTCTCTGATTTCTTCACAGGATGCACCTTCTTCATTTAAGCTTGTGATTAGTGCATCTATTTCTGCTTGTTGGTCCTCTGTTAGCTCAGGTCTAATGCCTCTATGTCCAAACATGTTTCCTCTGCAGAAGAATGGCATATGCCAATCTTCAGTTTCACTTGCGTCATCGGTTTCAGCGCCAACAAGTACTGCGCCAATAGTTGCCAACAATATTGCAACCACTAGAACACCGGCAATTTTAGTTACTGGTTTTTTCATTTATTTATACCTCCGTTTTTTTACATTTAGGCAGTATCAAAAGTTAATATATATTCATTTTTTCCAATTTAATTACAATTTATTCCCAAATCATTCCCAAATTTTGAAAAAACCTATTAAATAGGGTCTTTAATTCCAGTCAAAGGCTGTCTCATATGAGCTCTATTAAAAATGTTCTTTATTGGCTTATTGCCAACTCCCTAGGTGGTTTCAACCGAGGGAAGATTCTAGAAGAACTTTTTAATAAACCACAAAATGCAAATGAGCTTAGTAAAAATTTAAACTTAGAATATAAAACCGTAAGATATCATCTAGGGGTAATTGAGGAAAACGGTTTGGTTGAATCGGTTGGAAAAGGTTATGGAAGAACCTATTTTCCATCTGAAGAATTAAAGGAAAATAAACAATATTTTAATGAGATTTGGTATAAAATTGGGAAAAAAACAAATTAAGTAGAAAAACATAAATAGGTGAAGAAAGAAATGAAAGACAAATTATACAAAAATGAAAAAATCCCAACATTCAATAAGAAAGCAATTCTAATCATATTATTTCTAGTAGTTTGTGGAATTATTACCGGACTACTTTTATCTAGCTACTTTTATTATGAAGCAAATGAAATAATTGAACGTTTTGAGGAAGAACCAAGACCAAATGATTTTCACGACTTTAGTTTTGAAGCTGAACCATTAACTCTGTATGATATTATAATACCTACCTTGGGTGTTGTTATTGTTTGTATTAGCACGTTTTTACTTATAGGTCTAGTGGCTATTTATATTAATATATTTCTTAAAAGTAATTCTAAATACATTGTTGGATTATTATTTTTCTTGTTTCCTTTATTGATACGATCGTTTTTTTCTGTAAATACCCTTCGTTCTTTATTTATCTCACCAGCGATTCCTTTTGCTCATATTCGTGAAAGCATTGGATTTGGATTAGGCGGTCTTGGAGGCATCCTTGTTGTTCTATCTATTTTTGAAATTGTTGGATTAAGCATTCTTTTGTATCTTAGTACAGAGTGATTTCATACTTTTTTCTTATTTTTTTCATTTTAAAATTGTTTTGCTTTAACTCAGAAGGATGTATGAAAGCATTGTAATCCTAGACTTTTTAACTCTTATCTTTTTTCTATCTATTTATTGATTAACCTACATAAGTAAAATATTACTAATCAAGAAATAAACATTATAACTATGCTTATGGGGGCAGCATTTATATACCAAATCCTTGATAGATATAAATTGGGAGGAATTATATGCTAAAGTCATCACTCCAAAAGGGAATTGCTATTGGTATAATTTTCATATTAATTGGAATGATGATTGTTCCTTCAACTGCTAGAATAGCGGAACAATCATCATTAATTTCCTCAGATAGTGAGATATTGTATGTAGGTGGCAGTGGACCAGGGAACTATACCAAGATACAAGAGGCGATAGACAACGCCATTGATGGAGATATTGTATTCGTATACAATGGGACATATATTGAAAATCTTATTGTAGATAAATCTATCAAGCTAATGGGGGAGAATAAAAATTCAACAATTATTGATGGTGATGGAACAGCACAATGGAGTGTAATTCTTATTAAGAATGCAAATAGCGTTAATGTCAGTGGATTTAATATAATAAATGCTGGACATGGTTATGGAGTAGAGATTGATTCGAAATACAATAATATCTCAAATAATATCATCGGTCCGAACCATAATACTAACGCAATAATGATTTTGGAGGCACACAACATCATCTATGATAACACAATTATTAATGAAAATGGGATATACACATATTCTGGGTATAATTTAATCTCAAGAAACACAATAATAATAGAGTATGATGGGATTACAACCCTAGGTTGTGACAATAATAACATAACATACAATACATTATCAGGTTCGGGAATTTCTGTTCCTATCATCGACATAACTGGTAACAACAATACTGTCTCTCATAACAATATCTCAAATTGCGATGAAGGAATAAGTGTGTCTGGTGGTAGAAATTACATCACTCACAATACTGTATCTACAAACATCTCAGAATTTGGAGTAGTAATATTTTTGTCTCCTCGTACAGAATTCGGGGAGAATGTTATTTCAGAAAATACTCTTACCTCAAATCGGGTAGGCATAGCAATTTACAAGTTACAATCTCGTTCTATTGTTACTGGAAACATTATTTCGAATAATGAAATTGGTGTAATTTTCCGTGCTTCTGGTGCAACAATAACTAGGAATACGATTTCAAACAATGACATTGGAATAGAATCTTATGCAAACATAAATACTGTTGTATCAGAGAATAACATTTTGAATAATACTGTGAATGCACGATATAGATACCAAATAAGTGAGGCTCTGTTAGGTAATGGTATTTGGGATGCTAACTACTGGGGCAGTCCAAAACAGAAACCTGTGCCTATTTGGGGTAGAATAGGAATCCCATTCTTTTACTTCTTACCGTGGTTTCCTCAATATGATAAGAACCCTGCATCCGAGCCTTATGACCTAGGAGGTTGATTTGAACAAAGTAGTGATAATCGGAGTATTATACCTGTTTATTTCAAGTAGTACTATTCCTATCTCTGGATTTAATTTAGAACATTTAACTATGTCAATCAATCCTGGTAATACGTTGTATGTTGGTGGAGATGGACCAGGTAATTACACAAATATTCAGGATGCAATTGATGATGCAAGTGATGGAGATATTGTGTTTGTGTATAATGGGAAATATATTGAAAATCTGATTCTAAATAAATCTATTAATCTAATTGGAAAAAATAGGAATACAACGATTATCTATGGTAATAACAGTAGAAATGTCATCAATATCTGTGCCGATGGAATAACTATCAAAGGTTTTGCAATTAAAAATAATCTAAATTGTTATACAAATGCATGTATTTTAATAAATTCAAATTCCAATTTAATTAAAGGAAATATAATTGTTAAATCTAATCACCATGGTATTATAGTATCAAATGCAAAAAACAACACGATTTCAAATAATACTATCATGGATCACTATCATTATGGGATTTTTATCGAACATTCAAATGAAACACAGATTATAAACAATGTTATTTCATCAAACTTGGAAGGCTGTATTTCTGCTGATCAATTCAATAACTTGTTTATATATGGAAATACTTTTTGCCATACGTGGTTTTTAGGATGGGATATATCTCTATATGGCTCATCATGCACAATTAAAAGAAACAATTTTTTCTCGACTTCAGGGGGAATATATCTTCCTGTATGCTCCCATATTAACGTAACTGAAAACAATTTTATGGATGTAGGTTGCAAAGTCACTATTCTTTACTTTCTACTGGCAGGACCTTTAAAGGGACCACTTATGAGTAAAAATAGTTTTAATAAGAATTATTGGTATAGACCTCGATCTCTTCCCAAACCAATCCTTGGGTATTATATTCCTTCTTTTTTACTCTTTTTTATTTTTTCTATCCAAATACCTTTTTTTCACTATGACTGGCACCCTGCACAAGAACCGTATGACATTTAGATAATTTTACATTTCTTTCCCTCCTTGCAATCCTTTTATTTTTAATTATTTTTTTTCTTACCACCAAAATTCATAACTGAATTCTTTCATTTTGTCGTTTTAACGGAATATATTTATATAACATAAATGTCACAGATTAGCAGGCTGAAATATTAAGGTGGAAGCAATGAATAAAGAGTATAGATCTGTGACAAAAGAAATAGACAAAACATTACCAACAAATAATGAAAAAAAAACTTATAAAGACTATATAATAGCAATCGAAGAAATTGATATATTATTGGAGAGACTTGAAGAGAAAAACAAGGAATACGAGAATGATAGGTTATACATGTAATATTGAAACAACCTTTGACTATTAAGAAAGAAATGAATGTGAAATTGGAAGAAGATACATGATCTGTAAAATCTGTGGAGAAGAAACCGATAATCCTGATGGTATATGTAAGGAGTGTAAATACTCTGTTATAGATTTAAGTTATATTTCATCAAATATATAATTTTAAACCTTTATATATTTCTTCACAAAAACCATTGGTTTTATAAAGAGATTTATGTTTATAGAAATGTAAGTGAGGGGTGAAGAAATGACAACTTTTGGACAACGTGTTAAAAAAGCGTGGAAAAATATCAACGAGATTAAACCAAAAAAAGAAAAAAATGGATAAAAATCTCTTGGCATTTATTATTTGGAAAGTTGCATTTCCTACCAGAGGATTTTAAATAATCGCTTCTGATATTTCTCCATGCTTTTAATGCCTTGGCGCATTCTGGAGTGTAAAAAGTAGACCTTGTTTCTTTCGTTTTTGTTATCTCAGCTGGAATATCAATTTTTGTTAAAGGTTTACCATTTACCTCATAGTTGAAATTGATATTCCAGCAACACCATTACAGGAAATTACATTAACTCTGAAAATTGGACTGGCATGTGGATCTTTGAATCCAGTAACAATACTCTCAGTGATAACGACATCTCCTCTAGTAATGGGACTGTCATCTAGCTTTATGATTCCTGTAACAACATTATCATTAGAAACAACATCCTTGGTAATAAACGACATGCTTATTTTGAAAACTCTTGGAATAATACTTGGAGACAAAATTATTGGAATCGACTACGAATTTTACCAAAACTTATTTTTGGAATAATCGAAATTGGTTCTAAAGAGATTCCTTGGTTCAATATTGATTTGCGTCCAGCACTAAAACCTTATGACATTTAAATTGAATAAGCATATTTTAGATGAAAAAAACCATTGAAAATTAATGACAGTTATCTTTATTAACCAATACATATATAATACTGATTTAGAGGGGTCAATCCTTTTTAAAAATGATTTAATTTTGAATCATTTTTCCTCCTTTCATGACCCCTTGTTTCAATATCTTTATTAATTAGAACAACTATAACGATCATCAGAAGGCGGTCATTTCCTTTTTGAAAGAATTTGCATAGTGTTCTTTCCTTCATAATGACCCCTTTTACATTATTTTGTAACAAACGTTTCAATTAAAATTTTGTTGTTATACATGTTACAATTAAAAATAAATTTTCCTCAAACCT
>SMTZ1_10000670_pt1 | contig 32707 bp, 25 predicted proteins | sample DeeMarSWOR136_30_FD_25667 | JGI IMG/M metagenome (IMG submission 25667) | reverse complement strand
TCAGAGCTGCCACCATTATGTTAAAGCGGAGTCTCTCAATATCCTGAGTTACTTTCTTAATGGTCTGGTGTGTAAACCTGACTAACCCGGTTTCCGCCGTCTGGTCGGGAGTGGAACTAGCAGGACTATAATCTTCAGCTACTAGGGTCCATATCCGGTTCAGCCAGCGGCTGATACCGCTGATACCACTGTCATCCCATTCTCCACCCTGTTCCCAGGGCCCGATAAACATCAGATAGACACGAAAGACATCAGCCCCCAGGCTGGCGACGTATTCATCCGGATTGACAACATTACCCCTTGACTTGCTCATTTTCTGATGCCCGAAGATGATGTGCCCCTGGTTAAACAGCTTTAAAAACGGCTCCCCGAAATCTATCAGACCCATATCGCGGATTGCCTTGGTGAAGAAACGCACGTAAAGCAGGTGCATCACCGCGTGTTCGGCACCGCCGGTATAGAAATTCACCGGCATCCACTGTTTCTCTCTCCCGGGGTCAAAAGCCGCCACAGCATAGTCAGGGCTGGTATACCGCAGGAAGTACCAGGAAGAGCAGACAAAGCTGTCCATGGTATCGGTCTCACGCCTAGCCGGCCCTCCACAGCGGGGGCAAACGGTATTAACAAACGCCTCGTTGTATTTCAGCGGCGACTCACCGGTCGGTCTGAATTCTGCATCCTCGGGTAAAAGCACGGGCAGGTCTTCTTCCATGAGTGGCACTTCGTGACACTTATCACAGTAGACCACAGGAATCGGAGCTCCCCAGTAACGCTGGCGGGAAATAAGCCAGTCACGGAGTCGATAACTCACGGTCCGCTTACCCCACCCCTTTTCCTCCAGGTATTCGGAGACTTTTATTATGCCTTCCTGGCTGGGCAGGCTGTCAAATCGGCCCGAGTTTACCATGGTGCCCGGTTCGATGTAGGCTTCTTCCAGTTCCTGACCCTGCCAGCCCGGGGGTGAAATCACTACGGGAATCGGCAGGTTATACTTTTTAGCAAAGGCGAAGTCACGTTCATCGTGGGCAGGTACGGCCATAACGGCTCCCGTGCCGTAACTCAATAATACGTAATCGGCAATCCAGATGGGTACTTTTTCCCCGTTAAGTCGGTTAATGCAGTAAGCACCGGTAAAAACACCGTCTTTTTCTTTTTCCGTCGATAGCCTTTCTATCTCACTCTGCCGCTTCGACCTTTCAACATAAGCTTCAACCTCGGCTTTTTTCTCCGGTAGAGTAAGTTTTTCCACCAGCGGATGCTCCGGTGCCAGCACCATAAAGGTCACGCCGAAGGTGGTATCGGGACGGGTTGTAAATACACGGATTTCTTTTTCATCGACGCCGGGGTGCTCCATTCCGAAGGAAATTTCGGTACCATAGCTCTTGCCAATCCAGTTACGCTGCATTATCTTGATGCGTTCGGGCCAATCGATGCCGTCGAATTCCAGTAGTTCGTCGGCATATCTGGTAATACGGAAGAACCACTGCTCCAGGTCGCGGTGAACAACGGGCGTCTCACAACGCTCACAGACCCCCTCCCCGACCACCTGTTCGTTGGCAAGTACCGTCTGGCAATTAGAACACCAGTTAACCGGCGCCTTGGCACGGTAGGCTAACCCGGCCTCATAGAGCTTGAGGAAAAACCACTGCGTCCACTTATAGTATTCCGGCAGGCAGGTAATTATCTCCCGACTCCAGTCATAGATAGCGCCGGTTGATTTTAGCTGGCGGCGCATGTTATCTATATTGTCCATGGTCCAGGTAAAGGGGTGTATGCCATGCCTGATAGCGGCATTCTCGGCGGGCAGCCCGAAGGCGTCAAAACCCATGGGATGGAGTACATTACAGCCGGTCATCCTCCTGTAACGCGCGTGAACATCGGAGGGGACATTATTATACCAGTGGCCGATATGAAGGTCGCCGGAGGTATAAGGAAACATGGTAAGAGCGTAGTATTTGGGACGCGGGTCATCGTCGTGGACCCTGTAGATTCCGTCCTCTTCCCATTTCTGCTGCCATTTCTTCTCAATACCAACTGGATTATACTTCTCTGCCATGTTTCTCTCCATCTATAAAAAAGAGCTATACATAGCTCCTGCGTATGTAAATTGTAGCAATAAAGAACGGGGTGTGCAAGAGAATACTATTGCACTATCAACCGATTTCCCTTAGAATGAAGAGGCTCATGCCGAAGTGGCGGAATGGGTAGACGCGACAGTCTCAAAAACTGTTGAGGGGCAACCCTCGTGTCGGTTCGAGTCCGACCTTCGGCACCACACAAGAAATAACCACCTATTTTGAAGCTAATTTCGGTTAAAGGGTGGTTATTATCTTAAAAAAGCTAGCGAAAGCTAAACCGAATGGAGAAAAGTGGATATGGTGACTATCCCGACAATAAGGGTTAGGAGGAGTGGATACAATGAGATGTATTGTAGATTGGTTTCTAAGCTGTTGGCTTCGTCGCGGACGTTACATTTGGTCTAAGTTTCGCCGGCGGCTCTTTGAACGCAAATATCTGTCGACTGTTCTTCCAGAAGCGGGTACATTACAGGACATAGAAGCATCATTACATATGATAACATGGACAATGGATGGACCTTTGCATTTATTCGACTGTATCAGTTATCCACAGACGACATGGGCGAAAAAGAAGGATGATTGCGATGGTTTCTCAACAGTGGCTGCTGAGTTGTTAAATAGGTGGAATCCTGATAGTAATCCAGTTCTGGTTACTGCCCTGGTACATCCGATTCGATACAGCCATACTGTCTGCGCTTTCACTTCTCAAGAAGGAAATCTGAACTACTTCGACAACTACAACCTGAAATCCGGGGATTTTACAAGCTATGAAGATATTATTAAATCAATCACCAAGGAACGCCAACTGGTATGCTGGGATGCAAGGAATCCGGTTAACTTCGATATGATTGAATTCCACAAGCATAATGAATAACTTCATATAAAGAGAATTTTGTATGCAACATTTCTCTATTCAAAATCCAGTTCTTTAACCAGGTCCTGAAAACGGCTAATCATGCTCAATATTTCACGGTTGTTTTTCTTATATATCTCTTTAATTTCAGCTTCTCGAATCATTGCTGCCTGGCGATTTGGATGTATCTCAAAATACTGAAGCTTGGGTTCTTTGCCGAAACCCGATATGTTATTGTCATTCCTGATCTCGAGTATTCTCTCTTTAAGCTCCCGTGAATGACCAATATAGAAAGACCCGTTCTCAAAATTTAGAATATATACATAAAATGGGTCTTCTTTCTCTTTTTCCTTTTCCCAGGCTTTATATGGTTTAGGAATATACTTATTACCTATATTGTTCTGATTAATTATTCTTTGCTTTCTTATTATTGAGTTCATAATTTACTACCTCAAATGATTTCCTAGAAATAAAAATAAATATGAATGAAATACATGGTCCTCTAATTATATTCTGATGAAGATTTTTAATCAGTTGTTTACCGTTTTATCTCCTTATATGTACCATAAGCTCTGGTTTTGGTGGTGAATGGAAGAACCGTCTCATGATTATTCCGGGTAGAATTGTTCCAGAATCTATCAATCCTTTGGTGTCGTTCCGCTTGAAGAGACCGACGGTAGGTTGGATCAAGTTTAACCTTCATCGCGGGAGACAACACTTCATAGTGTATGGCTGTAATCACGATAAATCACCTCCCCCGTATCTTAGGATAAAGGTTATTTTTAAAGATTAAAATGAGTCATTGGTAATGATTATGAAGGTACTTTATACCTCCATAATATTGATTAATGTCTGATAATTAACGGAACAATCAGTTCAGTATATCAAGGCTTCTTACAATGCTATAGAACGTGTCTTCCCACTCATCGAAATCATTATACTCACAGGCACAGGTGACCAGCCACACAAAGTCACCCTCAACGGTCGTTAACTGAATGTACCGCCACTTCCCCCAGTTGGGATCGTTATCCTGGCAATCGAGAATACTAACCTCCCTGCCATCAATGATTTCCTTCTTCCGGGACAACTCTTTGTAGCCGGGCGTGTACAACTCATCATACAGACTATTGGCACTATCCACCTCGTCCAGCGTCCGGTAGTCTTCAGACCTCAGGTCAATGGATATACTCACGGTGGGATAGTATCCATCCAGGGTCTCTTTTCCGCAAAAGAATAACATGCTAACATTCTCAATTCCCGCATTTGGACCCGTTGCCTCAACCTCACTCCTGGCAATCTCCATTATTGCTTCCATTATTGCCAGGTCAACCTGCCAATCCGGTGGATAGGAAATGCTGAAATGACCTTCTTGAGTATAGGTCTCAAAATGAGCGGGAATTGCATGCTGCTCATTCGATACGGTCACGGTATCCGATGAACTACAAGCTGCTGGAACCAACATAACAGAAAGCGTTAGAAAAAACAGGAAAAATGCTTTTCTCACGATCGATACCTCCTGATTACCGGGTTTCACTATAGCCTTATCGAAAACGATGTTAATTCACAAATTCATCTGCCAGGTACAGCAGATTATCAGGGCAGCAGTTTGGTTGGTATTTGTTAGATTATTATCGTTAATTACAGAAGCAAAAGCAAATTCCAGACAATAATGAAGATATATCCTGTGAGAAATAATGAACTCAGCCAGATAGATAGCTTGGGATGTCGCCGATTAATGTTCCACAAATAGAAGGCGACCAGAAACCCTCCCAGTATCTTAAAATATAAGAGTTTTTCGCTTGCTACCCAGTCTGCCAGAAACGGATTACCTTCTTGCGCGAATCCCCTGTCAATAAGAAACTTGGTGATAATACCATCAGCGACTACGGTAGCAAACAGCGAGCCAATAAGTATCCTTATTTTGTAACTTCTGGCGGAAATATATTGCCTTAAGGAAACCATATATCCATTGAGATTAACGCTAAAATTTATGCTCGGTTTCGAACCCGTTACACTGGAAAAAAATATAAATCCAAGAAGGCTAATAATGTACTCGCCATTATAATAAGGAGTCTCCCCCGATATTTATGATAATAGTAATATATCAAATGAGGCTTAAAACGCTAACAAACCTCTATGAAGACGAATAAGACGAGAAGACCATCGGTAACTCTTATCCTGAATCCGGCAACCAGTTTTCTGACATGCACACATCCAGATATTTACATTTACGTTGTCGGCAGACCTCTACATCTGATTCGCCTTCCATTCTCCATTCACCGAATTCACTAATGTCACAGCGCACTATTTCATCCAGATTTGGGCATAAATTATTATACTCACAGTGCTTGCAGAGGTTTTTGTCCTCCATACCGGCACAGAGTTTTAAGTCTTCTCTAAATACACTGGCAATCCCGGAATGAAACCAGTAAATATCGTAATCAGGGGGAGAACCTTCTATATATTCTAGAATGACAATTCCTTTACTGCCCTCTGGCGCCACGATATCCTGTTTGCTCTCAACAATATCTCCCAGCTTGAATTCCTGTGGCTGCTTATCCAGCGTGCCAGTTATTTCAGAATGCTTAGTTGACTTACCTGCAAAAAAATTTGTCATATTATCTTGAAACCTCAATCTAATTATCGCCTGTAAAAATCACTTATGATATAGTCAAATAGTCCTGTTCCAAAAATAAAATATAACCTAATACTTAAGTCAACCGTAACTTTATGTCTACTCACACTTAATTCACCAAAGACTTTCCCTACCGCTATGAGTAGTATAAAATAGTGGGTATAGATGGATATTTTCGTCATCGTGCTGCAATCGGTGCTGGTACTCCTGGGTATCGGTGCCGTGGGATTCTGGATAACCAGAAGAGGTATCATACCGGAAAACGTTCTGGGCTTTCTCTCCCGGCTGGCGATAGACATCGCCCTACCCTGTCTCGTCTTTGCCAGTATCCTGGTAAATTTCACCCCCGATGAATTGCCCAGCTGGTGGCAGCTGCCGCTCTGGTGGTTCCTTTTTGCCGCCTTTTCACTCGTCCTGACGCTGATAACCATGTTCGTATCCCAGAAAGAGACGCGGGGTGAATTCGGCATGAATCTCTTTTACCAAAACGGCCTGTTTTTCCCTCTGATAATAATAGGCGGAGTCTTCGGGACCGATTCCATCTACCTGACCCAGCTCTATATTTTCATTATCATACACCCTATCATGTTCTTTAGTACCTACCAGTTTTTCTTCAGGAAGGGAGCACCGGAGAAAGTACAATGGAGTCGCATATTCAATCCCATTCTTTTCGCCACGCTCCTCGCGATTATCGTACAGCTATTTAACGGCAGAGAACACCTGCCTGATTTCATTCAGGATATTCTGCAGATCATGGGCGGGATGGCATTACCGCTCATCATGATTATCCTCGGCGGTAGTCTTTACCTTGACTTCAAGCAAAAGGGTAAAATATACGTATTGGAACTAGTAAAGTTCATAAGTATCAAAAACATCGTTTTCCCTCTCGCCTGTCTGGGTGGTCTGTTATTACTCCAAGCGAGATTTGATATCAGCTATGAAATCGCCCTCCTCTTTTTCTTGGAAAGCGCCGTACCACCTATCACCGGTACACCCATCATGACTGAGCGCGCCGGTGGCAATAAAGCAATATCCAATCAGTTCGTCTTTTCCAGCTTTGTTTTTTCGGTTATCTCCATACCGGCGATATTCTGGCTGTTTAATAACTACTTCCCCCAGCCGTAGTGCAGCCTCTCTAGATAACGAAAGCTCCCGGCAGCAGTATAAGTACCGGGAGCTCTATATATAAATTAGACGACTCTAGAGAAGAATTAATAAACGAATTAATGTTTATTAGGGATAAATCCTGTATCTATCTCTTTTTATTCTTGGGATTACGTTTCTTTTCTTGTCGGGCGGCCTCTTCGCGTTTGGCCTTGAGCTCAATAAGACGAAAGACCGTTCTGGCTTTTCCCGAGAGGACAAAACTTTCCATTAGTCTCACGCTCTCCTGTTAAGTATGCTGTATTAAAAATACCCGCAAAACACATAAACGGGTATAAAATTTATAAAGGTTGGATAAACATAAACTAAAGATTTCATAAAGAATTTAGGGAGAATATTGCTTTTCATTCATTCGGTAGTGACGACAGCCAGAAAAGAGAAGGCAGTAACTATTGACAATCTTCAGGAAATAATTATATAAATAGGCTACCATGACCTTTTGGTATATATGGAGGTAAGCAATGGCCAGAACAGATACAATACAACCGGGTTACTGCGTGGCTGTGCATCTATTACCGGATACGGCACCGGAAAGCTGCTACATCGGTATGGTAGAGGCGGTTGATGACCACGGTATCATGATTAATCTGGTGCACTGGGACGACAAACTGGATATGCTCGGGGGTTACACGGAGGGACTCTTCATACCCTGGAAAAACATCAATTCGATTCTGATAAGCACCGAAACGCAGCCGACAAGACGGTTCATGACAGATAAAGCCCGCAAATGGCAGGCGCAAATCCAGGCCATGTACGGCAAAGCCACGGCTTCAGCCAAAAAGTAAAATCGTTTCCTATTGTGAAAACAAAGATATGTTAATTTGATCCACCCCTTGAATCGAGTGCATATTCAAGGGGTGTTATTTTTCCGGTGTGCTTTCAAGATCCTTGGCAACAGGCAACTAAATTGCTACAAACGTGAGTAGATGCTATAATTTATCGTGTAATTCTGGCGAGTGGTGTAGTGGTAGCACAGGGGACTTTGGCTCCTCTGACCCAGGTTCGAATCCTGGCTCGCCAGCCAAAAAAGAAGCTCTCCGAACTTCTTTTTGAGAAGAAGTAACTATGTGTCAGTTCTAATAGGTTCTTACGGTGAGTACAGAAATATACTATTTTTCAGGAACAGGCAATTCACTTCATGTGGCCAAAGAATTACAAAAACGTCTTCCAGATACAGACCTCATCCCTATGCTTGGCCTTGTTGATAACGAAATAATAATAGCAAAAGGAACAAGTATAGGTTTCGTTTTTCCCCATTATGCATCCACCCTACCTAAGATTGTACGCACGTTTGTCAATAAGCTTAATGTAGAGTCAGCTGAGTATCTTTTTGCTATTGTCACAAGGGGTGGAACCGAAACCATGGCATTTCTCGAAACAGACAAGATTTTGAAAGGAAAAGGTAGAAGGCTGGATTCGTTCTATGCAATTACGATGCCCAGTGGGAGTGAGCCGCTTGTTAAAGGTTATGCCACAAGAATCACTAAGGAGAGAATACTCCGATTAGAATCTAAGATGCTTGAGAGACTTGATTCGATCCACAAAACTATACTAGCAAGAGAAATCAGTCGAATCAGAGATACTGGCGATGGAAACCGTCCACCTTCCTATATGGTTCCTTTCTTGCCGCTCCTTCGGCTTATCACCCCGCTCTTGGTTCCCTTAGGCAAACTTGTTGAATCTTCATTTGATTTCTACCACGATAAAAAATGCACAGGTTGTGGACTTTGCGAAGAAGTATGTCTTGCAGATAGAATTCGGATGGAAGATAGATTTCCGGTCTGGCAGGACACAATCAAATGCCATGGCTGTTTTGCCTGTCTCAATTTTTGCCCATTAGAATCGATCCAGATCAAGTCTAAGTTTTATCTTAAATCATATACCTCCCAAAACGGAAGATATCATCATCCAAACATCACAGCTAAAGAAATAGCCGCACAAAAGAAAGTTTCGAGTATCAAATAAAATCCTCCGGTTCTACTCACCTGGTAAATAAAGATAAACAGAAAATGTAAAGTGGGCAAAAACCATCGTTTTCAACAAGCAAGATACAAAATATATGCATATCCAATAAAGTAAACAATATAATCTCGGGTCAAACTGAGATTATAATTTAATGATGGAATTATCAATAAGAAATATTAATTACCTTACTTCTTTGATAGTGGGTTATTATTTCTTCCTCCACCTGATGGGTTGCCAGTTCTACCTGGCCAATTAGGATTACTACCTTTTCCACCACCTTTTCTATCACTACCTCCCTTTTTGCTACCTTTACCCATTATCATCACCTCCTTATCGATTTGTTATATATCCTTTACTTTTTATCGTCTGTTCCTTCACTTAATAGACATAATATTGCGATAATCAATTTTAGGTGTTTTAGTACTGATTTCAATTACTAAAAGAATGTTTGACAAAAATTAGTTGCAGAGTGTACAATCTGGTAGTTTGAGTTATATCTGAATTACGTAACGTAAATGGTTCGTGATTGCCGGCTAAAGCCCATATAGCTATAGTAGTCTAATGACACGCGCAACCGGCAAGTAACAATCAGCTCTAAGCTCAGTAATATTGTATTTAAGGAACAGGCGGAAAACAGATGGCAGTAAAAGAAGAATTAACTGGAATCGTCAGCCCGGAAAATGTTTCCGAAAACCCTGAAACACTGGGTGCTTACTCCCGGGACTTGAGCTTTGCCAAACCCATCCAGCCCAAGGCAGCGGTAAGACCCCACAATGTAGATGAGGTCCAGGCTCTGGTGGCATGGGCCAACAAAACCGCCACACCTCTTGTACCGGTGAGCTCCGGGCCGCCACGCTTCCATGGCGACACTATTCCCGGTGTACCGGGAGCAGTTATCGTTGACATGAGCGGTATGAAGAACATCATGAAGATAGACCGCAGGAACAGAGTTGCGATAATAGAGGCCGGTGTTACCTATCCCGAGCTCCAGCCGGAACTGACCAGGGCAGGTATGAGACTCACCATGCCCCTGATACCACGGGCTAATAAATCAATAGTGGCCAGTCTCCTGGAGAGAGAGCCCACTCTTATCCCCCGCCAGCAGTGGACGATACTCGACCCGCTGCGGTGCACCGAGATAGTTTGGGGAGAAGGGAACGTACTGCGTACGGGGGATGCCGGCAACTGGCCCTCCATGGAATTCGCTTTCGAGAGAAAGCAGTCAGCGGTAGGGTCAGGAGGTCCGGCGCAGACGGACTTTTACCGGTTCGTCTCGGCGGCACAGGGGAGCATGGGCATCGTGACCTGGATATCGGTCAAGTGCGAGGTCTTGCCCGAGCCCCACAAGCTCTACTTCGTCGCCGCCGATAGGCTCGAAAACCTGATCGATTTTACCTATAAAGTCCTCAGGTTCAGGTTCGGTGATGAGCTGCTGATACTGAACAATACCAAGCTGGCCTGCATCATCGGCGAGAACCCGGACCAGATTAAAGCCCTGATGGGTAAAATACCATCTTGGGTGGCCCTCGTGGGCATTGCCGGACGCAGCATTCTTCCCCAGGAAAGGGTGGAGTTCCAGGAGAAAGACATCGCCGATATGGCACAGAGTTCCGGCTTACAGATGACCGCGACAATACCGGGAGGTCAAAACGGTAAGGTCCTGGATCTGATACTGAACGTATCCCGGGAACCTTACTGGAAACTCACCTACAGGGGAGGATATCAGGATATCCTGTTTATCACCACCCTCAACCGGACGCCGGAATTCGTCAAGACGATGAATTCAATCGCCGAAGCCAGCGGCTACCCCGTCAATGACATCGGTGTTTACCTCCAGCCACTGCACCAGGGCGCCAGCTGTCACTGCGAGTTCGTCCTGCCCTATGATCGTGACAATCTCGAAGAGGCAGCCAGAATGCAGCAACTATTCACCAGAGCCAGCCAAGCAATGGTCGAGCAGGGGGCATTCTTCTCCCGGCCTTACGGCATCTGGGCAAAAATGGCCTACGAGCGCGACACCCAGACCACGAGAGTCTTGAAGAAGCTCAAGGGTATCTTCGACCCTAATAACATCATGAACCCGGGCAAGCTTTGTTTCTAAACAAATAATAACCGAAGAAAGAAGGTATGAGAAATTGGCACTAGAAGATTATTTACCGGATATGGAAAGATGCAGCCAGTGCTCATACTGCAAGTGGATTCCTTTTGACCAGGTCAAGAGCTGGAGATTCGCCGACGGCTGTCCCAGTATCGCCTACAACAATTTCTTAAGCTATTCCGCCCGCGGCAGGTTTGCAGTGGCTCTTTCACTACTGAACAAGCAGAGCACCTACACTGATAGAGTGGTAGACATCATCTACAAATGCACCACCTGCGGCTCCTGCGACGTTTCCGATAAAATCTGCCGTTATAACCTGGAACCCCTGGAGATGATACAGGAGCTGAAAATCAGGGCGGTTGAAGACGGCCAGGTGTTACCCGCCCATACCGCCGTTATCGAGCACCTCAAGAAGGAAAACAACATGATGATGACACCCGCGGTGGAACGCGGCGACTGGGCGAAAGGACTCGACGTTAAAATCATCCCCGTCGAGAAAGCCGAAGTCCTCTTCCACGCCGGCTGTAACTACAGCTATGATAAAGACCTCCAAGCAACCGCCAGGACAGCCCTGACCATCCTGAAGAATGCCGGCGTAGACGTGGGCATCATGGGAAATGAGGAGTTATGCTGCGGCGGCCGCGCCTACGATACCGGTTATAAAGAGGAATTTACCCGGCTGGCAGAGAAGAACATCAAAGCCTGGAAGGCTGCAGGCGTTAAAACGATAGTTACCCCCTGCGCCGACGGCTATCATACCATCATGCGCCTCTATCCCCGCCTGGGAGTCAATTTTGAAGTTTACCATACCGTGCAATACTTCGACCGTCTTATCAAGGAAGGCAAAATAAAGCTGAGCAAGAGCGTACCCATGCGCGTTACCTACCACGACCCCTGCCACCTGGGCCGGCGTGGCGAACCGTACATACCCTGGGAGGGCAAGGAAAAGAAAGTCAAGGGTCAGGTAATAGTCTACGAACCGCGTAAACCGAGATATAACGGAGCCTGGGGTGTCTACGAACCGCCGCGCGACATACTCAAGAGCATCCCCGGTATAGAACTGGTGGAAATGGAGAGAATCAAGGAATACGCCTGGTGCTGCGGCGCGGGTGGCGGCACGAGGGAGGCTTACCCTGATTTTTCCAACTGGACAGCCACCGAGAGAATCGAAGAGGCTAAAGCGACCGGGGCCGAGGCGCTGGTAACCGCCTGCCCGTGGTGCGAGCGGAACTTCATCGATGCTGTTAACAGCACAGGCGCTGATATCAAGGTCATGGACATCACCGATCTTATAAAACAGGCAATATAGCACAGAAGGACAAAATTATGGTTTTAAAAAGAGAGATATATAAGGAATTCGAAAATATCGTCGGGGCGAACAACATCTCCGACGACGAAGCACTACTGGACTCCTACCGCTACCCGCTGATGCACACTGCCATCCATCTCGGCCCCTACTACCGGGTCTATACACCGCGGGGAGAAGCCGTCCTGCTGCCGGGCAGCGCCGAAGAAGTCCAGGCTATCGTCAAGCTGTGCAACAAACACAAGGTAAGAGTTAAAGCGTCCAGTACGTTCTGGTCAGCCTGGGGCTATCCCATGGAAGATAACACCATTCAGCTGGACATGCGACGAATGAACCGCATACTGGAGATTGACGAGAAGAACATGTTCGCCGTGGTGGAACCGCATGTCATCGGGGCGACACTCCAGGCGGAAGCCATGAAGCATGGACTGAACACCCACATCCACGGTCCCGGCGCCAGCTGTTCCTGCCTGGCCAGCGCCACCGCATTGAACGGGCTCGGACCGGACACCGCCTACCTGGGACACCACTCGGAGAACATGATAGGAGCGGAGTGGGTCATGCCCGACGGCGAAATGGTGAGAGTCGGTTCGGTGGGCTCCGGGCTGGGATGGTTTTACTCCGAAGGGCCCGGCCCCAGTTTGAAAGGCCTGATAAGGGGCATGGTAGGTTCCATGGGCTCGATGGGCGTTTTCACCAAGTGCGCCATAAAGCTGCACCCGTGGCCAGGTCCAGCACCGTTCCCAACCGATGGCAGGCCACCCGCCTATAAAGCGGTGCTGCCGGATAATTTAAAGTCATATACCCTGGGATTCCCTGACTGGGAAGCCTGGGCCGATTCTTGTTACCTGATATGGGAAGCCGGCATCGGCTACGTGGCTCACCGCCAGTTCAACATGTTCGGCAGAGACCTGAAGGGAGCCATGGTCAGGATTCTTTCCGACCCGACCAAAACACTCGGGGACATCGTGGAACTACTGAAAGACCCTGAAGTGCAGAAAATGACCGAAGACATGAAACGCGATTACCAGATTGTGCTGGCAGGCATGACCCCGAGAGACATTGAATGGCAGGAAAAAGTCTTGGACAGGATACTGGAAAAAACGGGCGGCTGGAAGGTCGAGGGAATGCTGGAGCCCAACCTGCACGACTGGTCGCTGCTTTACATGCTCAGGCTGGGACACAAGAATCTCAACCTCGTTTACGGCGGCGGTTACGACGGGTGCTTCGGGATAGGAGGCACACCAGACTTCGCTACCACCGGTGAGTACCCGCGGGTCGAGCAGGCTACCGATTTCAAGAAGGAATGGGAGAAGAAGGGCAATATTGTTGCGGCCGGCGGCGACGGCATGATGGGCGGTATCGGCGGTATGGGCGGCGGGGGCATGACGCTATGGGAAAACTTCACTCATTTCGACCCCCATGATAAAGCTTCCACCGAGGGGACCTATGAGTTCTTCAATGCCACGAGTGAATACGGCAAGCAAAAAGGGTGGGGACCGGGTATGGAGAAAATGAACGATTACGCCAGATGGACGGACGGTCGGACAACACCCAAGGAAATACGCAATAAAATACTTTCTGCCGGAGGACAGCCAGAGGCTTTAAGGTATCAGCGGAAATTCTATGAAACCTTCAACCCCAACGACCTTGGTGACAGTTATTACCGCACTCTTGATTAACCATAAATACCACCTGTCACCTTCCTTCAATAGCTACCCCATCTACTATTGAAGGCTCTCGTTTCTTACCGAGAAAGTGGAAGACCGCTATAATATATCTAATATATTTTAGAAAAGAAAGAAACTGAGACCGGATAGCTTATCTGGAATCCGGCTATATTACCTAGATTACCGGCCGGATAGCACCAGGAGGAAATAGATGGACAAACCACCTCAACAGCTATATGAAGATAGAGTTAACAGAATAGAAAATGCTATTAACCTGAAAGTACCCGATAGAGTGCCGGTTACTTTATCTCTGGGCTATTTCCCGGCCAAGTATACCGGAATAACGTGCGAAGACGCATTCTATAATCCCGAGAAATGGAAAAAGGCAGCCATAAAAACAGTCGTTGATTTTGCACCCGATGCATATACCGGCATGGGCGCCGATTCAGGACATGCACTCGAAGCTCTCGACTTCAAGCAGATGGCATGGCCCGGTCACGGGACATCACCGAACCACGGGCATCAATTCGTCGAAGGGGAGTATATGAAGGCGGATGAGTTCGATGCCTTCCTGCGAGACCCCACCGGGTTCATTTTAAATACCTATTTACCGCGTACCTGCGGCAATCTGGAGGCTTTACAGAGACTGCCGAACCTGATTATCCTCCTGTTTTCACCGACGATGCTACTCGGCATGCCCGGATTTGATAATGCCATCGAGGCATTGATGAAAGCCCGTCAAGCACTATCGGAACGGAATAAAGCAGCCGGGTCAATGGCAGAGGAACTTAAAGAACTCGGTTTCCCGTCATTCGCCAGTGGAGTCGCCTTTGCTCCGTTCGATATCATATCCGACCGCCTCCGGGGTATGCGCGGCTCCATGCTCGACATGTTCCGGCAACCCGATAAATATTTTGAAGCCACCGAAAGACTGTTACCCGTTATGCTCGGTCTTTCGATTACCATGGCCAAAATGACCGGCAGTACGAGGGTTTTTATACCGTTACACCGGGGAGCTGACGGGTTTATGTCATTAAAGCAATTCGGGAAATTCTACTGGCCCACTCTTAAAGGTCTGCTGTTGGGACTTATAGAAGCCGGATTAACGCCCTGTCCCTTTTTCGAGGGAAAATACGATTCAAGGCTGGAATATCTTTTAGAAATTCCAAAAGGAAAGATGCTGGGATATTTCGACGCTTCGGATATTTTTAGAGTCAAAGAGATACTGGGAGGACACGTGTGCATTATGGGGAACGTTCCCTCCTCACTCTTGCAGACCGGCAGCACAGATGATATAAAGAACCACTGCAAGAAGCTCATCGACGTTGTAGGTAAAGATGGAGGTTATATAATGGCGCCGAGAAGTTCAATAGACGAGATAAAGCCAGAAAATCTGAAAACGATGATAGATTTCACCAAGGAATACGGTGTTTATAAATAGACCGGTATCATGCTATAAATATAGTATAGACTAATTTCGGAGGTTCAGCCATGGCAGACAGAGATTTACGAAAATGGATAGCAATGCTTGAAGCCGAAGGCGATTTCAAGAGGGTAACGGCAAAGGTGGACTGGGACGACGAAATATCCCAGATAATGAGGAAGGTATACGTACAGGACGGTCCGGCTATTCTGTTCGAGAACATCAAGGGGCATGAAAATACGTTCTGCACCAAGTTGTTCACCAACGGATTGGGCTCGCAACGCCGGGTCAACTTAATGCTCGGTCTACCCAAGGACACAACACCCCTGGATACAATCAAGACAATCAGAGCCAGGATGAAAAAACCGGTAGAACCGGTAAGGGTAAAAACCGGACCGGTAAAAGAGAACATCATCAGGGGCAAGGATGTTGACCTCTTCCAGATACCGGTTCCCAAGTGGCACCCGCTGGACAACGGACGCTACATCAATACCTTCAACGCTACCGTCACCAAAGACCCGGATACCGGGCTGAACAACGCCGGCGTTTATCGGGGCACGATACTGCATAAGAACAAGATAGGTGTGTTATTGATGCCGATGAAGGACTGGGGGATTACCTACAGCAAGTACAAGGAAATGAATAAGCCCATGCCGGTAGCCTTCGTTTACGGCTGGGACCCGACTTTGATAGTCACCTCCGGTGCTCCGGTCCTCGGGCCGGAGTACGACCTGGCCGGGGCATTGAGGCAGGAACCGGTTGAACTGGTCAAGTGCGAGACCTCGGATATCGAAGTCCCCGCTTCCGCCGAAATAGTAGTCGAGGGCTTTATGTCACCCGACCCGAGCACCTATGAAATAGAAGGACCTTTCGGGGAGGGCTCTGGATATTACGGTGAAGCTAGGAAACGACCGGTAGTAGAAGTTACCTGTATCACCCACAGGAATGACCCCATGTACCGCGGCTCGCTGGTGGGTACGGCGGAAGGCATCACCGAGATAAGGGCAGCGGTAACCAATATGATGTCAGTGGTACTGTGGAATATCCTGGAACATGCCGAAATTCCCGGAATAATCGATGTTTTCGCCGGGCCGATAACCGCCGTGAAGATTCACAAGACGTACCAGGGGCAGGCAAGGCAAATAGCCGCCGCCATGTGGGGTTCCAAGTTCGCCGGGCATCCGTTTAATACCGTAATCGTGGTTGAAGAAGACACGGATATTCGCAACGCTAATTCGCTCTTACACGCCATACACCGCAAAGTGGATTTCAACAGAGACCTGGTGGTCTATCCCTTATACATGGGCTCACCCATCGATGTTAGCCTTCCCTATGATTTCAGGGCAGAGCTGGAATACGGGGCGGCCATAGCCAACAAGCTCCTCATCGACGCCACAACGGACTGGCAGATGCACCCGCCGCGCGAGGAATGGGGTGGCGAGAGATTCCCTCCGAACTGCCACTGGTCACTACCGGAGACCGTGAAACTCGTGGAAAAACGATGGAAAGAGTACGGTCTCTAGCTGTCAGTAAGAAATATTTTAAAAACTGGGGAATCCCGACATAGCGGGGTTCCCCAGTTTTTGTTTATAAACACTAAACTTATATATTTAACTACTTAACGTTATCCAGGCCCGACCACCTGGTGAAAAGCTCGTGCGGTATATCAAATAAATCAAGTACCTTGCCTATGGCATGGTCTACCAGGTCCATAATCGATTTCGGTTTATAATAAAAGCCGGGAACCGGCGGGAAAATAACGGCTCCCATCTCGGTCAACTGCACCATATTTCTCAGGTGCCCCAGGTGCAGCGGCGTTTCCCGGGCAAGCACAACCAGCTTCTTCTTCTCTTTGAGCGTAATATCGGCGGCGCGCGTTATCAGGTTATCCGTATACGAGTTGGCCAGCGCGGACATGGTTTTCATACTGCACGGGGCGATTATCATGCCGTCGCGGCGAAACGAGCCGCTGGAAAGGCTCGCCCCGATATCATCAATGTCGTAATTATTATCCGCCAGTGCTTTTACCCTGTCTAATGACCAATCAGTTTCGTGTTTAATTATCTGTTCGGCAGCTTCGGAAACGATGAGATGCGTTTCCACTTCCTTACAGGCGGATAACACCTCGAGCAATCGTATACCGTATATCGCACCGGAAGCGCCGGTGATACCGATAATGAGTATCAAACTCCATACTCCTTCATAGAACAAAGGATATGGTCAGACCGATAGTAACGACCCGACCATTCTACTTTTTTAAGATTTCACCGCATTTTATGCCATGACTCGATCTATGACCTGTCCCGTAGCCCTGTCATAGGGTCGGTTGAAAGCTTCGGGGTACTGCCTCCTGAGTTCGTCAAGGTCAACCGCCTTAACTTCCACCAGATAGCCGCTGGTAGCCATGCCGGCACAATTCTTGGAGGTAACACTGTGTGGAGAAATAGTATTGATAGCACCACCCCTATCCAGCTCGCCGACGACTATCGGATCATAGCGGGCACCGTGGTCGACATAGACCGTACCGGGCATGATTCTCTCGGTGACGTAAGCCCCGCAGAGGACGGCCCCCCGCTCGTTAAATACCTGAACGACGTCGCCTAAAGAGATACCCCGCTTCTTGGCGTCCGAAGGGTGAATCCACAGGGGCTCGTAGTGATAGCCGTCAGGGCCGATAACCTTGCAGGTCTCGATTTCATGGAACCAGCTGATATCATCAAGGTTGGCATGAACACGCCAGCGTCCGTGATTGGACATGATAAGCAACGGGTATTTCTTGGCCCTTACACTGGAGAGACTTTCATCATGGCCGGAACCCTTCTCAATCCAGTGAGGGACTGGCGGCCTCTCATCATCATCGGGAAACTTTTCCGCCAGCGTCTGCGAGTAATACTCCAGCTTCCCGGAAGGAGTCTTCAGCGGGTTTTTCTCCGGGTCTTTGGCGAAGGGACTCATGCCAACCGGTTTCTTCTTCCAGTCGGGGTCAGTAGGAACTACATAGTAGCCCTTTTCCCTGAGCTTTTCAAAACTTATCATGGGAGGCAGTTCCGAGTTATCAAAGCCGAATTTAATCCACTCCTGGAAATTCCGCCCGTGGGAATACTCCTTATACAGGCCCAGCTTCTCGGCAATCATACAGACTATTTCGTAATCAGTCTTGGACTCGCCCCTAGGCTCGATACACATGTCTTCATACATGGCGGTATTGAACTGACCGCTGAAGGTGTCCGTAGAGATATCCTCTTCTTCGAACTTGGTATTAACGGGCAGTAGGATATCAGCGAAGAGACAATCGTTCTCCATCCACGGGTGCTGAACCAGGAAGAACTCAATTTTGGGGCTCTGATATGCCCTGGCCATGCTGTTGCTATCATTCCAGCACGTCATCAGACAGGGAGTATCCGACCATATCATATGGATTTCGGCGCAGCCGTCCGCCGGGTACTTGTACTGCCTGAACTGGTCTTCACGCGGGAAACCGGCACTGGTGGTGCCGTACCAGGTGAGAGGGGGATTAAGGATGGCATCGTGGATGAGCGTCTTGGGTATGAACTGCGCCGGCCAGTGCCGATCCAGCTTCTCGCCGTCGATGGTCATGCCCCGCTTCACAGCTTCGCTAAGCACTCTCTGTCCCCTGCCGGCGGCGTTGACGTCCGGCTGCTCGACAGCATGGGGCATGGGCATCCATCCCTTGTCGAAGAACAGCCCCCACTCAATCATCTTGATATAGTGGGAGCCCGGTTTACCCAATCCCTGCATACCCAGTAAGCAGACCTCAATCCGGGCCGGTTCGGTGGCGTAGGGACCCCGGATGGAAGAACCGCCATTGCCGTGAGCGATGGACGTTTTCTTGGTTGCCCACTCACGCGCCAGCGCCTTGATAATCCGGGACGGAACGCCGCATTTTTCCTCGGCCCATTTCGGTGTCTTGGCGATACCGTCCTCTTTACCCAGCACATAGTCGGTAAACTTGTCGAAGCCAAGGGCATGGGTAGCAATATATTCTTTATCGTATGTATCCTCAACAAGCCAGACGTAGGCGATAGCCAGTCTCATGGCAGCATCAGTGTTAGGCCTGATAGGTATCCACTTATCTGCATGGACGGCAGCCGCGTAATTAAGGTCGGGGCAAATAAATACCTGGTGAATACCCAGTTCGGTAAACCAGTAGCTCAATCGGCTGGGAAGCTGGCCCTGCCATCCCCAGGTGGTAGTTTCCAGATCGCAGCCCCAGTGCAGTAAAAGCTCGGAGTGGTCGGCGATATCCGGGATAACGTTGGTCAGGGGATACTGCTGACCCAGGGCCTCACAGCCCCAGACATGCTTGGCTCCCCAGTACCAGCCCTCCCAGCTATCCGTGTTTCGCATCTGTACGGTATGCCCCCCGAGAAGGTCGAGGAGGGCTCGCTGACAACCGTGAGCGGCATGGACCGTCTTGGTCTCGCCGTGACCGTCAGCCTGAGCCATTACGGTAGTCGGGCCATATTTTTTTATGACCCTCTTAAGCTCACTGGTGATGATATCAAGGGCTTCGTCCCAGGAAATCCTGACATAACCGCTCTTACCCCGGTTCTGGGTATTTCTTTCTCCTTTGGGATCCCAATCGACCCGTTTCATAGGGTATAAAATACGGTTGGGGGACATCGCCCGCTTCTTGTAAGCCAGACTGAAAGGCCCGATCAACGATTTCATGCTGGGTTCAAAGACCTGGCCACGCGATTCCATTTTCCACGGCCTGAACTCTTCGGGCTTGTATTTCCAGTCGTAATGAAGGGGCCGGATACGGATTATCTTTCCATCCTTAACATCAACGACGGAAGAATTGGCATCACCCGAAATAGAGCAAAAACCGAGTCCTTTACAAACGCTCTTGTCTCCTGTAGATGCCTTGGCGGGACTGCTTTTTTTCGCTGTCATTTTCCCTCCGAGAATTTTTTTCTTTACCGAATATCCCGGGCTATATCATCAGGTATCAGGCTGATAGCTTCTATTGTTAATGCTAAAGTTTTATCCTGAGGTAATTTCTCCGGCTACCGGTTTGCCTGCCTTCACATCTTCAAGAAAATCAATAACACACTGGTTAAACAAATCAGGCTGGAACCGCGCCGTTTCATGGGGTGAATTCTTTATCCTGACGTAGCGCGAGCCTTTGATGTGCCGGTGCAATTCCGCAGTGCCGTTGATAACCATCGGCAGGTCATCGGTACCGCAGGTAATTAAAGTCGGTACTTTGATTTCATCAGCGACCTCACGCTGCCACTTCTCCTCCCAGGGGCTGGCCCGCCCGACGCCGATATAGCCGTTAACGCTGAACCTCGCCATCCTCTCGATATACTGCTCCCGGGAGGCTTCATCATCCTTTACGGGAGGAAAAGCAGTCCCTGAGGCGAGCTGGCGGCGGGCGAAATCGGCCATGCCGTGTTCCATGGCATATTTTTCACCTTTTTCCCGCCCCTCGGCCATGGCGGCTTTCATAGCGGGGTCAGCAGGAGGCGAGAAACCACCGTGGATATCGAAAACAAGCAGGGCTTTCACCATATCGGGATGGCGGCCGGTATACCCGAGAGCGACAGCTCCCCCCAGAGAAAGACCTCCGACATATGCCTGAGAGACTCCCAGATGAATTAAAAGGTGATGCAGGTCTTCCACGAGGAGGTCAAGCCGGTAATTCTCCTCGCCGGCCGGTGCCGACGACAGGCCGTGACCGCGTATATCGTAGGTAATGACCCGGTATTTCGGTGGCAGGGCCTGTGCCAGCCCATTCCAGAAGTCAAGGTTAGCCGAGAAGGGATGACTCAACACCAGCGGAAAGCCATCCCCGGTTACCCGGTAGTTGATGTTAATATCGTCAACCGTGGAAACGGGCATACCAATCTTACCTTGTCTGTTCAGTATTTTTTAAGCAGAATATTACTTACCCTGCCACATGTCCAGGAAAAGCTGGCGGAGCTTGTCGTCCTTGCACTCACAGGGGCTGGAATACATATTAATGTCTTTACTTGCCAGAGCTACCAGCGTATCAATGTTGTCGTTCATCTGCTGCTCGGTGACACCGGCCTCTTTCAGGCTCGAAGGTTCGCCGGTCTGCTTCGACAGGTCGCGCAACTTCTGGATAAGCTGCTTTACCGCTTCCTTGTCCGACCCGGCTTTAATACCGGCAAACCGGGCGGACGTAGCCAGCCTCTCGACCGGGTCAGGTGCACCTTCGATGGGAGGATTCGTGGATATATACTCCAGCGAATAAGGCAGCGCCAGACCTACCGACCGACCGTGAGGAATGCTGAAAGTAGCTCCTAGCGTATGCGCCAGGGCATGGCAAAGGGATGTGTTACTGTTGCCGAATCCCAGACCGGCAATCGTGGCGGCGTTCTGCATCTTTTCCCGGGCTGTCATATCCTGACCATCAGCGTAGGCTTTGGGAAGCCACTCGAAAGCCAGCTTCATAGCCTGCAGGCAGAGCCCGTCGCTGAAATCGGTCTGCTGCCGGGCAGTATACCCATCGAGAGCGTGCCCGAGGACATCCAGTCCGGTGCTGGCGGTCAATGCCTTGGGCATACCGGCGGTGAACTCGGGGACGAGCAGGGTAATATCAGGGACAATCTCAGTGTTGGCGAAACCTACCTTGCGATGTTCTGCCTTATCCGCCAGCACTATAGCCCAGGTAACATCCGAGCCGGTGCCGCTGGTGGTGGGAACGGTCATGAACCTGGCTTTCTTCTGTGCCGCGAGCTTGGTCTTGACGTTAACGGTGATAATCTCTTCCGGCGCAATTTCGTCGTTCTCATAGAGAACCCAGGCTGCCTTGGCCGTATCCAGAACCGAACCTCCACCGAAGCCGATAACCAGTTGCGGCTTGAATTCCTTGAGCAATTTCCCGGCCTCGATGGCTCCAGCCGTCGAAGGCTCGGGCTCTGCCCCATCCCAGATTTTCACCTCGTAACCGGCTGCTTTTACCGCCTCGACCAGTTCATTGCTGAGCTTGACCATGTTTTTATCGGTAATCAGGGCGGCTTTGGTACCACGGCCCTCAATCTCAGCTCCCAACCTCCGCAACATGTTCTTACCAAACAGGATTTTCTTTGGACTCAGAAAGTAAGACATAAGAATGCGCCTCCTTTCTCTGGTTTAATCCAGCGGGTCTTCTCGTTTCTCTATACCCGCGATACTGCGGGCCAGGGCCTGTTTCAACGGCATATCCGTCTCGCGTTCAATCATGATTTTCTGGGCCTGTGGTGAACCGGCACCGTGCATGGACTCGGTATGATAGCTGGGGGCAACCACGCCGTAGCAAATAGCATGGATGAGCGTGAGCATCCGGTAACGGTCCTCGGTAGAATAGGCGGGGTCGCCTTTTAAATATTTATCAACGATTTTACCTATCTCCGGATGTCTGAAGTCCTTTTCGGAAGGGGTAGTTACCAGAATACCACCGGAGATATCCTCGGCCAGCCTGGTGATTTCGTAGGGGAAACGGGTGGTGTTAAGCTTGCAGACGTTAGCCAGGAGTATATGCGCCTGATAGTTACCTGCTTTGGTCTGCCATCCCTCATGGGCGCAGGCCAGACCGCAGGCATGCAACGTCTCGGCGAGGTGAATCATCTCCCCCAGTTTATCCCGGATGTGAGACGCGCGGCGGACACCATTATAGTCAGCCATCGAGGCGGTGGCGCCGATAAGGACGTCGGCAATACCGGGTTTACAACCGCCATAGCTCTGCCGGTGATAGGCGGCGAATCTTTCGACCAGCATAATGGAAAAATCGTACTCACCGTTCATGAAAACCCGATCCCAGGGAACAAATACATCCTCGAAGACAGTGAGAGTCTCATGGCCCCCGAAACCGTAATTACCGACGTCAATATCACCCTCTTCAAGTTTACGGGTATCGCAGGACTGCCGACCGTAGATATGGGTAATGCCCGGAGCATCGGTGGGTACGGCACAGCAAACAGAGTAGGCTTTATCCCCTTCCTGCATCCTGAGAGTAGGCATGAGAAGCATCTCGTGAGAGTTCACCGTTCCGGTGATATTGGCTTTACCTCCCCGGATAATAATGCCGTCATCACGCTCCTCGGCAACGTGGACAAACATATCCGGGTCAGGCTGCTGGCTGGGAGACACACCGCGGTGCCCTTTAACATCAGTCATGGCTCCGGCAACACAGAGGTCATTCTCCTGGACGTATTCCAGCCACTTCCTGAATCGCTGGTGATAATCAGTACCGTACTTCTCATCGATTTCATAGGTAGTACTGAAGGTGGCATTGATTCCATCCATGCCGACGCACCTCTGGTAGCAGCAGGCCGTCCTCTGGCCCAGTTCCCTCTGCAGCTTTATCTTGCATACCATATCGTCCGCGCTTTTGAAGAGGGAGATAAACCTGTTTACTTTTTTGCCGGTAAGCATGGATTTGGTAACGGCCAGGTCTCTGGTTTTGGGCTCGTGTGCCAATTTGTAGGTCATGGCCACGGCATTGGTCGAAGGGCGGATAATCGGATTGTTTACCCAGTCCTCCACCTTCTCACCGAGTAAATAAAGGTTGAGTTTTAGTTTTTTCAGGCTTTCGATATACTGCTTGGCTGTCTTTAACATTTCGTCTCCTTCCCCAAGGCACCCTTTTTCAGGGGAAGAATAATGGTCGGGGTGAAAAAAGTGCCCTGATGGCGTTTGCTTTTTCTGGTTGTTACCCCAACCGACCCTGAAATTTAATCATCGGGTCAATAGTTCATAATATTACTGTAATTAGTGCACCTATAAATATTATTACTCCTTTTCCAAAGAAAATACCAATCTAGGAGCAAAATTCCGTGTTGTTTATTCCGGATAGAACATTTTTCTGGCAGCCTGTGTCAGCTCATCGCGAAAATCCGGATGAGCCACGGAAATAATGGCTTCCGCCCTCTCGCGACGGCTCTTGCAGTCAAGGTTAGCGACACCGTATTCGGTGACGAGATAGTCGAGGTAGACCATGGGAATCATGACAACCGTACCGGCTTCAAAGGTGGGTACTATGCGCGATACGGTGTTATCAAGCGCGGTTGACTTAAGCATGGATATGGAACGTCCGCCCCGCGAATAGTGGGCACCGACGCAGAAGTCTACCTGCCCGCCAGGACCGGAAATAGGGGTCGGGCCGAGGTGGGTAATCACCACCTGTCCGAGGAGGTCAACTCCCAGGATGTTATTTATAGCTACCATGTTATTCTGAGAGGCAATCCTGCCCACATTGCACTGGGTGGAGATATCCCGGAATAAAAATCCAGGATTATTCCGGACATAAGCCAGAGACTCAATACTCTCGGGCTGATTATAGCCGTAAAGCTGAAGGTTAGCGGCGGTGACAATCCCGGTATCCACATTCTTCCTCTTGCCGTTAACAACACCACGTTTCACGAGGTCGATGGTATAGGAATAAATGACTTCGCTATCGATGCCGAGGTCGTTTTTATCACCGAGGAAGTCCCTGATTGCCTCGGCGGCAGTTCCCACCCCGATTTGCAGGGTGTCGCCATCGTTAATTAAGGAAGCGGCATTGGCACCGATAACCTGGGCTATCTCAAACTCCTCTGCGGGTGGGGTCATCCCCAGCAGTTCCGAGCCTCCCACCCTATCTTTATCCGGCATCTCAACCAGATAGTCGATATCATCAATATCCACGTATTCGCCGTTTACCCAGGCGAGATTAGGGTCGATTTGAGCTATTTTTACTTTAGCCGTCCTGCAGACACTCGGGTTATACCAGCAATGAGGTCCAAAGCTGCAGCGTCCGTTTTCATCAGGCGGAGTGAGTTTAAAGTAGAAAAAGTCCTTATAATGATAGAGCCGTCCCCTTTCCGGTTCTTCCTGCCGGTAACCGTTACTCAGCCCGAAAACGGTGGGCTGGTAATCAATCGTTTTATCACGCACGCCTTCACGGGTATTTCTCAGGGTCATCGGATCCTTAATGCGGAAGGCCTTGGTCATCTCGGGGTGTTGTTTAGGGTGGAGAAAGGGATAGTCTTCCACCCAGTGAGAGGTCATGGTAACATTTTCCAGCTCCTTATATCTTTCAGCCACCGCCCTCATGATATCTTTGGGCTGGTCCATCATGGCGAAAATAACTTCAGAGCCGGAGGTTATCAGTCCCGCCGCTTCTTTAGCGGTAATGAGCTTATGACGGTATTTATCCTGCCAATTCATAATATTACTTCTTCTTACCTGTCTTTATTTATTTTTAATACGATGAGTATAATGTTGTTTTAAGCACCCGGTTCGTCGGCGGCAACATCACCGGCGATTCTTCCCTGGGTAAAGCACTGGATGGTCATCGTGCCGGTATAATACTTCGAAGGGATACCCATCAGTCCGCCGGCAATCTCGCCAGCAGCGTAGAGACCGGGGATAACATCGCCGAACTGGGTGAGTACCTGGCACTTCGGGTTGATTTTCAGTCCGCCCTTCATCGAAGTCAAACAGACCTTGCATTTGACGCCGTAGTACGGGGGCGTGCCCAATGTCTGGACGGGTTTGCCCGGGTGTGCCATTCCCGCCAGCTTCCTGCCGAATTTGCGGTCGTAGCCGTATTTCTCGATGTCTGAATTGTATTCGTCCAGAGTCTTCTGGAGACCACCGGGGTCAATACCGAGTATTTTTTCCAGTTCTTCTATCGTGTCCGCCTCGTATATCTTTTCCTTGCCCTTTCTTTTATAGGGGTCGGCCTGCCGGGCTTTATCGTCGCTAATCACAAAATGCAGACCGGTGGGGTCTATCTGGATAATGTCATGGTATCTCATGGTATAGGAATCCAAGTCACTGGTGGCCTCGTTAGCCCATCTATTACCATGCTTGTCCACGGCGATACCGCCCAATCCGGAACTCGTTAGAAGAGAACCGGTCTCGGCGCAAATGGGCAGCGAGGGACAGACGGCCAGACCTATATTGGAAGTCCCGGCACCAATCGCTAGGGACATTACCAGGCCATCGCCCTGGTGCTGCGGCGGCGCCGTCGGAACGAGGAAGGAATACTGCGGGCCGTACTCTTTAACTAGGTCCAGGTTCTGGCAAAAGCCACCGGTAGCCAGAATGACAGCTTTCTTCGCTTTGAAGTTGGGCATCTTGCCGTCAGCCTCGGCGGTAATGCCGACCACCCGATTTTTCTCGCAGTCATAGATGAGTTTCCTGCCGCGATGCTTGTAACGGACATCTATTTTCGTCTTTTTCAGGGCGTTCCTGAGAACATTGCAGAGGCCGACGCCGTGACCTTCGAATCTTACCGAGCGCCTGACTTTATGCCCTGGAGCCAGCTGCAACACCTCGGGCTTGGCACCGATGGACACCAGCCATTTAAAGACCTCCTGCTGCCTGTCAACCAGGGCCCTCCAGAGCTCCGGAGAACCGTTGCCGACGGCAAGGGCTTCCTCGTACATCTGGTCGGGAGAGTCCTCGATGCCCTGCTCCTTCTGAAAGTCAGTGCCGGCGAAAGGCGTACCACCAGCAATCATCGCCAGACTGCTGGCCATCCCCGTAGAAGCTTCCAGCAGGATTACCGAGACGCCCTTGTCATAAGCCGTAATGGCCGCGGGTATGCCGGTATTACCACCCCCAACAACAATGACATCTGCTTCGCCATCCCATTTACTTGGAACCTTAGTATAAGTCAATGAAATTACCTCCTTCCTGCAATCCCTTAAGCCTCTGTTCGGCCCATCAGGCCGTAATTATTGGACTGGCTATCATCATATCCTTGATCGGCATCTTGGTCATGATTTCAGCGCCCTTATCCCCGACCACAATCATCTCTTCCAGCTTGGTCCTGCCGACTTCGGGGTCCATCTCCATCGCTTCCACAGCCATCGTCATGCCCTTTTCGAGGGTCATGGGGTGGTCAATTGAAAACATCCGGTCGATAATTGGATATTCGTAGAGCCATAAACCCAGTCCGTGAGCCAGGTCCTCGCACCATACGTACTCCTCGGTTGGATAACCACCCGGGGGATAACGCCTCTCATTGCAGGGCAACCAGTGTTTGGCAACATCGGCGGTGGATACACCGGGCTTGATAGCCTCGATAACGTTGTGTACCCGCTCGTAGCTTCTCTTGTGCAGGTCTTTTTCTCTGTCGTTCGGTGCCCTGCCGACGATGATGTTGCGATAGTAACAGGTGTTGTAACCCATGTAGGTTATCCGACAGAAGTCGACGGTGATAACATCACCCACAGCTACAATACCCGTGGCGCGGGCACCGCCCAGGACTCCCCAGGTATCATCGGCACCAGCCCGAATCATGGCATCTTTAGCCGCAGCAATGAATTCCCGGGTCATAACACCCGGCTTGAGGGCCTGATACAGGGCATGCCAGCCTACCTCAGCAATGGCGACAGCCATTTGTATGCAGTTAATCTCATCCTCGGTTTTTATCGCTCTTGCTTCCAGCATTGCCGGCATAACATCGACAGTTTCGATGCCAGCCTCCCTGAGTGCCTGGTGTCCGGGTTCATCGAGCATATCAATGCCCAGTTTCTCTTTTTCCAGACCCTTTTCTTTCAAATCCTGCTTGATTAACTGGGCGAATTTTTTGGCCCTTTCGTAAGAAGCCTCCGGGCCGGCGGAACCATCAGCCCACAGTATAGCCAGCCTGAGGTTTTCCGGTTTAATCCAGGGACAAATCCCGAAGAGAGTGCCGGGCGGCATCTCGTAGAGTATCGGGTCATGTTCCGCAAAAGTTATGGAATATCTGAGCTGGTTGATAAAGTCAGCTCCTCGAGTGCTGGTAACGTAACGGATGTTTTCTGGCCGCATTAACAAACAGGCGGCTATACCGTTTTTCTTGAGAGAAGCTTTGGCTTTTGCCAGCCTTTCTTCTCTCATGCGAGCCATGTTGATCTTCTCGGAGTAGTCCGCTGAATCCGGTCCCCCGAATAACCGTACCGCGTATTTCGCCATTAGCCTCCTCCTTAACGGATAAGTATTTATATCTTCACAGCGATGTGAATTTTGCAGGCTGTTGGCTTTAGTTTAAAACCGGCATAAAATATATGCAAATCAGTTATCAGGCTACCTCAAACCCCAGCTCGCTAGCCACGGTTTTCCGGTGGAGGCGGGCATCGCCGAAAGCCAGTTCGGCAGCTTTAGCGCGCCGGAAATACAGGGGCAAATCGTGGTCTTCCATAATGGAGACACCACCGTGCGCCTGAGTACCGAGGGCAACAACCCTGTTATAGCCGTCACTTACCCAGGCTTTGGTCATCGCAGCTTCAATTGAGTAGGGACGCCCGGTGCTTACCCTCCAGGCCGCTTCGTAGGTACTGGCCCTGGCACCTTCAACTTCTATCAGCATGTAGACACAATGGTGCTGAACTGCTTGGAACACGCCAACAGGTACATCGAACTGAATTCTCTCTTTTACGTAGGGTATAGTCATATCGAGTACCGCCTGCATACCTCCGAGGCTCTCACAACATTTAGCGATGGCAGCCCGATCGATTATCTTCTGTACTTCACCCCATCCCAGGTTCAGCTTGCCGAGGATATTTTTCGCGGGGACTTTTACCTTATCAAACACAACCTCGCCAAGCTTGTCCTTGGCTACGGTGTCCAGTACTGTGATGCCGACACCCGGACTTTTGGCATCAACGATAAAGATGGTGATACCTTTTTCAATATCGTCGTCAGTCCTGGCGATACACAACATATAGTCAGCAATAGAAGCGGCAGGAACAAAGAGCTTGGTGCCGTTGATGATATAATCGCCACCGGACTCAGTAGCTTTGACTTTAATCGAGGCTGCCGTATAACCCCCGATAGGCTCGGTCAAAGCCATAGTAAAGATAGTCTTACCGCTTATTATGTCAGGCAGGTATTCCTGCTTCTGTTCTTCACTACCGAGGTCAAGGATGGGTAGACCACCGAGAAGGACAGTATAGAGGAATGGTCCCGGGAAACAGGCCCGACCCATTTCCTCCAGAAGTACCGCCAGGCTAACAAAGTCCATACCGCCGCCGCCGTACTTTTCCGGGAAGACCAGGCCTATCCAGCCCAGGTCAGCAATCTCTTTCCATAATTCGGGTGAGTAACCCTTTTCGTCCTTTTCCATTTCCCTGACAAGCGTCTTGGGACACTTCTCAGTTAAAAAGTCGAGGGCTGACCTCCGCACCATTTCTTCTTCTTCAGAGAGTCTAGGATCCATTATAAGACTCCTTTCCGTATATTACCTTCTGGGCAGTCCCATGGCCCTGGCGAGGTTCAGTTTCTGAATCTCTACACTGCCGTGGACAATTGTTAATCGAGGAGCATCCAGATACTCCTTTAAAATTTCTCCATCAAAAAGCGCATATTTTGAACCTTTAGATAATTGACTGTATGGACCAAGTATTTGCATAGCCGTATTGTAGAGAACTCGCCTTGATTCGCTGGCGAGTAAACGTGACGGGGCACCGCCACCACCATATTGCTGGTTAGTAACGCCGAGGACGCCTAAGGCGGTAGCTCTCATACCGGTGATTTCCGCAACATGTGTCTTCACCCAGAGATCAGCCATTATTTCCGGAATCCACTGGTTTTCATCAAGGTCCTGCTTTTCTTCAAGCGCATATTTAATCAGTTTCTTAATGACATTCTTGGTACCAGTCGCCATGCCGCCACCGGCAACACCGCCATAGAGAGCGCTCATGATGACCTTCCAACCACCATTCTTCTCGCCGACCAGGTTCTCCCTGGGTACCTTTACATCTTCGTAAAAGACCTCATTGGTCCGCAATCCTCCCGAGGTTATCAGGGGGCGTATCGTGATCCCGGGGCTCTCTAGGTCGACTATAAACATGCTGAGTCCCCGGTGCTTCTTTTCGGCATTGCGGTCCGTTCTGGTCAGCAGCCAGTGATATTCGCAAACGTGGGCTTCACTGTTGTATATCTTTTGCCCGTTCAAGACAAAGTGGTCTCCACGGTCTTCTGCATAGAGCTGTACCGAGGCAACATCGGAGCCGGCATCCGGCTCGGTGTAACCGAGGGCGATGTCAATCTCCCCGCTGGCAACACCCGGCAGGAACTTCTTTTTCTGCTCCTCGCTGCCGACCATAAGGAGAGAATTACCAATCTCCACTCCGTCGAGGGGAAAGGGGGCATGATGAGAGGTTATCTCATCTACTTTGATAACTTCGCACATGGCGCTCAAATTGCGGCCGCCGTACTCAACGGGCCACCTGGGTGCCAGCAATCTTTGAGCGCCCATCTTGCGAAGTAGTTCCTTCGAGTAAGGTCCTGCCCCCTGCAAGGATAGGGTCTCGGCAACAACATGCTCATTACAGTGTTCATCCAGAAACTCATGAATTTCCTTTTGAAAAGCCTTTTCTTCCGGGGTGAGTTCAAAATCCATCTTTTATCCTCCTGAGGTCAGAAGTACAACAATACAAACCGAGTTTATCTATTTCAGGTTAGATTACAGACAGCAGCGATTAGTAATCTGTAATCTTTCTGTATATTAAGTTTTTAATCAGATTTGCCAGGTAAATCCGTTATCTCTTATACACTATAGCCGAAGAATTACCCAGTTTACCAGAATTGACCGAGAAGCCGACTTTGTAAGGTCATAAACACTTGCCAGGTCCAGGTTCTCGGGACCGATTCCGGCTTCTTTGTCACCATAAGAAGTCTCTTTAGTTACGACTGTGTCAATCCAAAATTAGAGTGATACCAGAGAAGTTTACCACGAATCAAGAATTTAATTCTAACAGTTAGTGAACTAAGTTGTCAAGGTGTATTATTCCTACTGCAACTAAAATTTGGTGGTCTCCAAATAAAAAACAGTACAACCATGGATCTGGTGAAAAACCTTTCACCATTACACATTCTTGGCATTATTAATAAGAGTAAGCGTATGCTCTCTTATTTTCTTCATCATTGCGCCAAGAGACTCTATCTGCTTCCTATCCAGGGGACTAAAAAGCACGTTGCCCAGACGCTGCTGGCCGGCAGCCTGAGCTTTTTTAACAAACGCCAATCCCTCTTTAGTTATGCTGACCTTTCTAACTCTGCGGTCGGCACCAATAGCATTTCTTTTTACAAAGCCTAATTTTTCAAGCTTGTCCACCACCCTGGTCACGGCATGCTTAGAACGAAATACTCTCTGGCTCAGGTTTGTCGGGGTCATCGTACCGCCATGCAGTACCAGATTATGCAGAACACTAAAGCCGGTCCGACCCACGGGATATCTGGCCACCTCAATATCCAGATATCTGTTAACGACATCGGCAGTATAAATGAATGAAAGTAATGTTAAGACTCTTAGCTGGGCAGCCTGTTCTCTTATCTCATCAGCCATCGACTGTAAATCATGGTTAGAGACTCTAGTCATCGCACCACTCCTTAAAAAGTCCTTGCTTACTTGGATATAATATTACATTATTATTATGTCCGTCTGCAACTATTTTTACGTCTGGAGAAACACAAAATAACATAAAAAAATCTATATATTTAAATAAAAATTTAAATATATTCAAAACCCCGTTAATGTTTCTATCACCGATTAAGATGAGGATTTCAGGGACAGCCCACCCGGCAATCTTCAGTCTGTTCAACTAACTGATCCTTTAGTCAATTTCAATCTCATGCTCACAGCTATTGAGGATATCTTCCCTTTTTATAATGTATTTTTAATCAATATTTGACCGGAGATAGTAACAGAGTGTATTATTCTTGCAGATTCAATCTTAATAAACGGCTGTTGGTAAACATGATAGATTGGAGGTAAATAATAATAATGAAAGCTCTGGTAATAGACATCAACAAGTGCAACGGCTGCTACAACTGCCAGATCGCCTGCAAGGATGAACACGTCGGCAACGACTGGTCCCCCATCGCCAAACCCCAACCCGATACCGGCCACTTCTGGATGAAGGTCACCGACGTCGTCCAGGGAACCGTCCCCAAGGTTAGGGTCAGATACATGCACGACATCTGCCAGCACTGCGACGAGGCTCCCTGTATCCCCGCCTGTAAATCAGAGGCCATCTACAAGAGAGACGACGGCATCGTTATCATCAACCCCGATAAATGCACCGGGTCCCGTAACTGCATCGATGCCTGCCCCTACGACGTTATCTACTTCAACTCCGACCTCAATATCTCCCAGAAATGCACCATGTGTGCCCACCTCCTCGATGACGGCTGGAAGGAACCACGCTGCGTCGACGCCTGCCCCACCGAAGCCCTGGTCTTCGGCGAGGAAGAAGACCTCAAAGACCTGATTGCCAAAGCCGAAGTCCTTCACCCGGAAGCCAAAGCCAAACCCAGAGTGTACTACATCGGCTTGCTTAACAAGTACTTCATCGCCGGGGCCGTCTACGACCCCGAAGAGGACGAGTGCCTGGAAGGGGCTACCGTTACTCTGACCGGCAACGGCAAGAAGGCCACCCTGAAGACGGATAACTTCGGCGATTTCTGGTTCGAGCGGCAGGAACCGGGTACCTACACGGTGCTGATTGAGAAAAAGGGATACCTGCCCCGCAAGGTAGAAAACATCGACGCCACCAGGGACGTTAAT
>SMTZ1_10000669_pt1 | contig 32709 bp, 38 predicted proteins | sample DeeMarSWOR136_30_FD_25667 | JGI IMG/M metagenome (IMG submission 25667) | reverse complement strand
GATTATTCATGGAAAGATAAAAAAAGATATTTTTATCAATCTTCAGATCCAACTAAATGTATTAATTCTATACTTCATGAAACAGATAATTCAACATCATCTCTATCTCTTATACCTCTTATAGTAGATGATTCAGAGGGAATAGAGTATACAATTATACATCACGAAAATTATGATGAACACGTATCAGGTACAGCAACTTATTCTTATTAATAAAAGGAGCAAAAAATGTTAGTTTTAACTAGAAAAATAGGAGAAGAAATTATCATTAATGATAATATTATAATTAAATATTTGAAAATAAATGATAAAAGAGAAATTTCTTTAGGTATTCAAGCTCCTAAAAATATAAATATAATTCGTAAAGAAATTAAAAATAAATTTCCAAATTTTAAAAAAATGGAGATAGAATATGGACAAACTCAATAAAAGTTTAGAAGAAATATTTGATAGTAGTAGTAAACATTCAATTAATTTACTTTGTACTTTATTATCTAAATTTGAAAAAATTATACAACAAAATGATCCCTCTGCTGAAATTTCTCCAAAAGAAAGAATTAACTTAAAATTACAAGGATTGACATTATTTACTTTTCTTTTAGAACAAAAGATAAAAGATTTTAAAAAAAAATATTATATTCCTTTAGAAATAGAAAAAAAATTAAAATTAATAAAAAAAAATAGAAGGAGGGAAAATAACAATGAATATTAATAATGGCTTACAATTAACAAATTTAAATGATATGTATAAATTTGCTAAATTAATTGCAGAAAGTCAATTAGTTCCAATGGCTTATAGACATAAACCAGAAGATATTTTATTAGCTATTCAAATGGGCGCTGAAATTGGTATTACACCTGTAGCTTCTTTAACCGGTATAAAAGTAATAAATGGAATCGCCACAATGTGGGGTGATCCATTATTAGGATTGGTTTTAGCTCATCCAGAATGTGAATATGTTAATGAATATTTTGATGATCAAACTCAAACTGCTTTTTGTGAAGTAAAAAGGAAAAATCATCCTCTTTATGTTCAAACTTTTTCTAAAAAAGATGCGGAAAAAGCTTTATTATGGAATAAAAAAGGTCCATGGGTAGATTATCCTAACCGAATGTTACAAATGCGAGCTCGTGGATTTGCTTTACGCGACAAATTTGCTGATGCTTTACATGGATTGAAAACAGTAGAAGAAGTGAATGACTATTCTTCAGAAGAAATTAATGATTATTCTTCAAATAATAACTATAATACTACAAATAATACTAATTTTAAAAAAATACAATCAGAATCTGGAGATGTAGAAAGCTTATCACTTAATACTAAACATTATGTTGAAAAGGATATAAATGTGATTGATACAACCTCACATACAATTTCTACATTATCCAGTGATCAACTAACGGAGCTCACCAAAGAAATTGAGCTCCGTGATGTTGATCTAATTAAATTTTTGGAATATTATGATATTTCATCGTTAGATCAATTGCCTCTTAAAGATTTTGAAGAAGCGTTACAAAAAATTAAATTAAAAAAACCTATAAAAGAAATAAAAAAGGTTAATAGCCATGAGTGAATTAATTAATTCTCAATTTAATATAATAAAAGCATATTTAGAAATATTAGAAGACAGAAATAATTGGCAAATATATAATAATTCACAACTAGATACTGTTATTTATTCTTGGAAAAATTCAAATAAAAAAATGGGAAATGTGGCTCCTTTAGCTATTTTACATAAATTACATAAAGAAATCGATTATTTAGAAAAAAATTTTAAAAATATAGAAAAATCATAACTTTAAAAGTTTTAAACAATAATCTCCAACGGCAGCTAAAATAGTAGCTATAGAAAGTATAAATGTTCCAATTTTCCACCAATGATTTTTAATAAAATTAAATAAACCAATTCTGTTGTAAGAAATTAAAAGATTAGTAACATTAATTTTTAAATCATTTAAATCTAAAGTAACTTTTAAAATTTGTTCAGAATTTTTATCTTGTTTAGCAACAAGATATTTTAATAATTCTTTAAATTCCTTAATTTGATCTTCTATAAATTTTAATGACGTTTTAGTTTCTATTAACTCATTGAAATCATTAATATTTATGTCATTCACTTTATATTTTAGTCCATTTACCAGAAGATGTTTTTCTATAACCAGCTCTTTTTACAGCAGCCCATGCAATCATAAATGCAGAACTTTCTTTTTTTACTTCTGATAAAGCATTATTAAATGCTTTTCTATAAATAGTTTGTGCATGATCAGGTAATTTTGCTTTGATTGGAGCTGGTAAATCTTCATTTTTAGAATATGGCATTTTTATCTCCTATAATAATCTACTACCAAACCAAGAACTAATACAAAGATCCATTAAAGCAGTAAAGCTTTCATCAATATTCCAATGAAAAATCCAACCACAAATACGAGCAGTTAATGATAAAAGAACAAATATAGGTCTAATAGATGCTCTTAAATCAATAACCCATCTACTAGCTTCACCTATAATATCTCTATTAAAAAAATCTTTTTTTGCTTTTAATAACTCGACATTTGCTAATACAAATTTATCTATAACTTCTGGATTGGTAGTTGCTAAAGAAGAAATAGTAGCTTCCGGAGTATCTTCTTTAGGTTTAAGAAATTTCTTTTTTATAAAATCAAAAGCTGGGGGAACAATTAATCCAGCTAAAGAAGAAATAATACTAATCATTTAAAATTGGCCTTATATATTTGTTAAATTTTTCAATATATTTTTGTTGAGCAACTTCATTATCAAAAGCCCCTTCAATACTATTGTAATCATATCTCCACATTTTTGCTTGTCCTACAATATCATCATAAGCTGGTAATTTTCTAGAAGATCGAAAATATTTCATTCGTGCTATAGCCGTTGCATAATAAAGATTACCAATTAAATTATCTTCTCCTGTCAGAGAAGGAATTAATAATCTTAAAACTTTTTCTTTTAATAAAGGTCTATATAATAAAAAATTATCCCAAATACATTTATGAGTAATTGGTTCAATTTGATAAATACCTAAAGCTGGTCCTTTATTTTGATGAAGTGAATAGCCCATATCACTTTCAACAGCAGCAGTTCCTAATAATAAATAAATAGCTTCTTTTTGAGAAGGAAGAGCCAAAATATTTAAAGTTGGTTCAATAATATAATGTTGTAGATGATATGGATCTATCATTTAATCACACTTCTTTATTAATATCTATTTCTTTTAAATTATCTAAATCTTGAATAATTTTATAAATATCTAAAAAATTGTAATCATTAAATTTAGAACGCATTATAATTTGTTTAAGTAATTCTTTAAAAGTTTCAGGTAATATATATTCTTTCATATCAATTAACATTATAACAATAATATGAAGATAAATAAAATAGCACTCAAATTGTTTCTAAATTTATTATTCTATTTTCAAGTTCATCAATTTTTAATTTTTGCATTTGTACTGCTTTTACTATAAAAGGAATTAAAGTTTTATTATCATAACCTTTTATATTTTCTCCATCCATATAATCATAAATAGCTTCTGGAATTTCAGTGTATAAATCTTCAGCAATAAATCCAACACGTATTTGAGGCCAATATTCATCTGTATAAATATCTTCCTCCCCTTCTTCTAATTCTCGTATGTCAGATATTTTTTTCCTAGCATTATAAAAAACAGGTTGAACATTATATATTGGTTCATAATTATTTAATTCAGTTATATTAATCTTAGCTTCTTGTGTTGAAGTATCATAAGTAAGTTGTCCATCAGCTTGAATATAAAGATCTCTTCCTCCTACAGCTCCATCGTTATAAACTTGAGGCATATAAATAGCACCATCACTATATTTTATTCTAAATACCCAATTAGTTATTCCATATGAATAGCATGATAAATCATCAACATTAACATTATCATCTAAACCAAAGAAAAAATTATTACTACTTGCCGTTAGAAATCTTATAGATGCTTCATCAGAAGTAGCTCCTCTATCAAGGTTTATATTTGCATCTGTAGTACTATCTATAGTAAGAATATTATATAATAGTGTAGCTCCTACATGATCTATATTAAATACATCTATTAAAGAACCATCATCAGCCAATCTTATTGTTAAATCTGCATCTTCATGGGAAGCTGTAACATCAGTAAATGTACTTTCTATTTCAAATTGTGGTCTAAATACACTAAGTAGACTTTCACAATATCCTGACCATTTTTGACCAATGCCTGCTGCTGGAGTTCCAGTTGTTTTTTTAGATGATAAAAAAACTAAAGTTGCATCATTTGTTGTAGCTACTTCGTCATTAACAATTATGTATTTATCACAATTAACAGTACCAGTTCCAGTAGGAGTTAAAGTAATATTAGTATCTGCAGGAATAGCAGAAATAGTACTTCCATCAATTTGAAGATCATCGATAATAATCTTTTCAAAAGTTTTATCTCCTGCAATAGATTGTGGTTGATCATTAATATGACCATAAGTAACACCTGTTCCAGCTAATTGTAAATTACTTAAAGTATTATGATCAGTAGCAATATATGGTAAACTAGGATATTGAGTAGTTAGAGCTAAAAATTCTGTTTCTATATAAGTTGGAGTGCCTCCTACATTTCTATATAATACTCTATATATTAATTTCGCTTCTATATTAATCCAATTACCAAAAGAAATATCATTTATTTGATTATTTAAACGAGCTGCAACTACACTAGTATCAATTCTTTGTCCCATAATTGAATAGACAGGATTATCAATATCATTTGTAATAAATATCCAATAAGCTACATAATTATTAGCTGGAACATTTGCTAATGCAGTTCCATTATTATATTGAATTGTTCCGGTAACAGTTTTATAAACTGAAGTTTGTGCTTCATCCCACTCAAAATTATTAGTTCCATTTTTATACATAATATTACAAGTAGTTTGAGCATCAATATCATGTCGTAAATCTTCATCAAAATAAGTTCCTGCACCAATAGAAAAAGTTGTATCAGTAAAAGATCCTATAAACCCTTGGCTATATAAACATCCAACTGTAAAATGATGCATTGTGTGCCATTCTATAGATTTGTTACATCCATGACGTTCTTCAGTTAATAATCCTTTACTAAGAGTTGGATTCCAATAAACAAAAGAAATAGGAACTTTATTATAAAAAACATCATATCCCCACGTAGGGGTTGTTTGTAATGTTCCAGTATTATCATAATAGACATAATGAAATCCTTCTGAAGTTCCAATTACAATATCATCAGTAGTTCTAGAAAATTTAACACCATTTATATAAAATTCATGATCCCCAGTAATGGTTAATGTACGAGTTCCATCATTAAATGATAAAGTGGCTGTTCTATCTACAAATCCAGTTGGCCCTTCAGAATCTTGATGTAATTCATATAATTCTGTTTGAATTGTTCTTACAATTGTCATAATTAAACCTCTTTAATTAAATAATAGTAGAACCTATAAAAGTACCTGCAAATTTATTAGCATTCCCTGATACCATATTTATGGTTTTTGTTGAACCTGAAACACGAACTTGTACATAAGCAGTTGAAGTGCTTCCTAAAGAACTAATTTTATGACTACCATTTATATATATAGTAGTTCCTGATGTTTTAATATTAGTAGGATCACAATTAATAGCATAAAAAGTATCTGCACCAGCTACAAGCCATGCTTCTAATGTAGTATGAGCAGCAAATCCTGTAAGAGCTAAACTATATGTAAAAATATAATCTCCAGTTATTGGAGAAGTAAAAACTCCAGTAGTATTATCATAATGATCACCATTATCCTGAATTTCATTATTAAATATAATAGTATAAACTGTTCCATCTCCAGTTACACCATTTTGAGTATTATTTAACCATGCTCCAAAACGAGGACTATTTGTAAATTTAATATATTTACCTTCATGTGTTAAAATTTCGCCAGTACTATCTTTTAATTTTACTCTGTTATCTACAGTTGTTCCTAAAGCTTCTATTATAATATGTCCATATCTATTATATATAAATGTATCTGAATTAGTTTTATAATCTAAAACATTAAAATATGCATTAGATCCAGCTTCAATTGAATGTGCAGTATGTTCTCTAAGTTTTATACAATTAACATAAATAGTAGAATTACCAACTAATGCAAATGTTTTAGATCCAGTTCCAGTTAAAGAAGAATTTTTAACATTATAAAATAATGTAGCACCAGCACTAAGAGAAGCGCCTATACTTGATGTACCACCATTTAAATTATCTGTATATAAATATCCAATAACTCCACTTAAAACCACACCATTACTAGAATTTGGAATATTTAATTCATGAATTTCAAGTAAACTTTGATCACCATATGTAATAGTACCTATTATTTTTGTAGATTTTCCAATTATTTTTGTATAAGTTGGAATAGTCACATTTTCTGTAAATATCCCACCTCCAATAATACGAATTTCAAATCTATTAGTAGAACTAGGAGTTTGGGCAAGAACAGCTGTAATAGCTGCTTCAATAGTTAAAAATGGATGTTCTATGCTTTTACCATTATAACTATCGCTACCAGCTTTTCCGACATAATATATTTGTAATTGATCTGTAACATGAATTGGAATAGGTGCTATTTCATGTTTTAAAATCATAGCTCTAACTTTAGTATATGCTCCCAATTCATTAATTGGATTTTCTATTATACTTATAAGTTTTAATTGAGCTACACTTGTAGTTCCTGTAGAAGTATCTAATTGAGTAGCTGATAAACCAGTTCCAGTATTACCACCATTTACTAAAATATTAAAATTCTTACCAATATCATTTTCAGTTAAAGTTCCACTGGCTTGAATTTCAAATTCAACTGATGGAGCATGATTTACATATACTATTCGTTCTGTATTAGCTTCTCTATATGTAATGTTTTCATAATCATGATTTTTTTCAAATCCAACTACAATTCCTCTTAATACATCATCAGCAGCAGCTTTAACTACAACTGGAATACCATTAATAGAGGTTCCATTTGTTTTTACAAAATCATTTCTAAATAAATCTACAGAATCTGTTGCGGGAATAATATATTTAAATGAATTAGGATTAAAATCCGCATTTTGAATAGCCCCTCTTATTCTAGCTCCAGCAGGATTATTTATATTTGTCATTTTTATTTCTCCTATATTTTATATTCATAATAGACTTCAAATACTTCTCCTATTATTAAATCAGTATGATTAAATGTTAAAGTTGTACCACTAATAGTAAAATCTTTTGGAGATGTACCATAATATTGTTTTATTCCATTTCTATATAAACGACTTTCTCCGGGAATAAGTGGAATAGTTGATATAGTAAATGATGTTTCTCCTCCGCTAATAATTTGTGATGATAAATCATCATATTTAAGAACAGTAGCTCCAGGATGATCATCTACAAATTTTTTATCTACTAATTGTTCATCAGCAGAAAAAGTTGGATGAGAATAATAAGAAGCAATTCCTCGAAAATTTAATGTGTTAGTTGAAAAATCACCACCAATTAATGGAGTAGTAGTATTAGAATTATCAATAAATAATTTATTACTATCTGTAGATTGTGATCCAGCTTGATGACCTATATGTATATTGCCAGTTTCTGTAGTTAAAGCTATCCCTGTTTGATATCCACATAAAGTATTATTTCCACCACTTGTTAAAACTTTAGCACTTTCATAACCTATTATTGTATTATTATTACTTGTTGCTACTGTTCCGGCTTCTTTACCAATATAAATATTACCAGTTCCAGTAATAGTATTTCTTGCAGCATAATACCCAATAGCTATTAAATGATCAGCATTATTTATTCTACCTGCATCTCTACCAATTGCAATTACTCCCGAAGCCGTTGTTGTTTGTACTGCAGCTGTTGCACCTACAAATACATTATAACCACCACTTGTAATAGCTGCACCAGCTTGGTTTCCAATTGCAGTATTATTAGAAGCATTTGTAATAGCAGTTAAAGTTTTATATCCTAACCCTAAATTATATTGAGCAGTGGTTCCAGTTTTACCACTTTCAAAACCTACATAACAATTAAAAGAACCAGTTGTAGTATTAGCTCCAGCATTATAACCAGCAAATAAATTATCTTGTCCTGTAGTTAAAGAACCATCAGAACCTTCACCAATACAAGTATTATGGGTTCCTTTAGTAGATAAAACATCAACTTTATTAATTTGATATGCAGTATTAGTATTTACTCTATCATTTATATCTTTATGAGGATTTAATCTATAATCACTACCACTAATAAGTTCTCTATCCCATAAATTTTCTTGACTATCAGTTAATATTTGTTCCCAAATAGCAGCTCCTGTAGAAGCATCTGCACAAAAATAACCAAAATCAGTATTAGTATCTAACCATAAATCACCAGGTCTATAACCTTGTGTATTATCATCGTTTACAGTTGGAGGAATAATTGCATTAGTTGTTCCTCTTTGAAATCCAGTTTTACCAAGACCATGACCAGCAACATCAAAAGCTAAATTTAATAAAGTATTATGAGGTAATGTTCCAGGAGTTGAAGTAGGTGCTAATTCATGTTCTAAAATCATAGCTCTAACTTTAGTATATGCTCCCAATTCATTAATTGGATTTTCTATTATACTTATAAGTTTTAATTGAGCTGTAAGAGAAGTTGCAGTAGAAGTATCTAATTGAGTACCAGATAATCCAGTAATTTTATTACCACCATTTACTAAAATGTTAAAATTCTTACCAACATCAGCTTCAATTAAAATTCCACTAGCTTGAATCTCAAATTCAACTGATGGAGCATGATTTACATATACTATTCGTTCTGTATTAGCTTCTCTATATGTAATGTTTTCATAATCATGACTTCTATCAAAATCAATAACTATTCCTCTTAATACATCACCAGCAGCAGCTTTAACAACTACTGGAATGCCATTAATAGAGGTTCCATTTGTTTTTACAAAATCATTTATAAATAAATCTACAGAATCTGTACTCGGTATAATATATCTTGCTCTATTAGGATTAAATTCTGCATTTTGAATAGCTCCTATTATTTTAGCCCCTATAGGATTATTTATATTTGTCATTTTATTTTTCCTATTTTTTTCTTAATTTACATTAAGATTTTCAATCCAACCTTTTAATCCAATGTAATAATCAATTACTGTTCCAGTAGGAACATAAACATAAGATTTTATTTGTTGTGAATCATCAGATTTAACTAATGTTTCACCAGCTCCTTGAGAAGGCAATGAACTTATAAGTGGAGCATTATTATTTGCTGTAATATCTGGATTCATAACTGATATAATACTAGCTGCTGTTTGAGGTCCAGATACAAAAATCATTTCACCAGAAATTCGTGCTAAAACTTCTATATCACTTGGTAATTCAGCAATTGTATCTGTATAAGTATGTGTTCCAGAACCTATACTTGTATGTGTAACAGGCCGTTTAAATGGATTATATGAAAATTCTCTAAAGTCACCAAAATCAGTTGCTATAAATGCATCTATTTTTAAATCAGCTTTTACATAAATACTGCCAACTCTTCTATAAACAGAATAATCAGAAGCATCAGTTAATAAATTACTTGCATCTAATTCTTCATCAAAACCAGCATCTACAGTTCCATTTGCTTTAGCAATAATAAATAAATGATATATTTGATTTTGTCTAGTTAAACCAGATGGAAAGCCCCCTTGATTATCTCCTTCGACCCAATTAGCATCTATTCTTTTTGTAATAGATGAAGAAAGAACCATATTTAATGTATCAGCATAATCTCTAGCTTCGCCAACATTAAATTTAATATCGTAATCTAAATCTCCACTATCTGATTCCACTATAATTCCATTAATATATCCTCTAGGAAGTCCTCCAGCCGCTGCACCTTCATATTCATTTTCAACGTACCAATTTAATCCATCTGTAATTAATGTCACAGCTTCATATTGAATTAATAATTTAAAATCTGAATCTCCATCAATGGTTTCAGCACCAGCAGTATCGATAATAATAGGATTAGTACTACTATCAACTTTTTTAATTTTAATTCGCCAACCACGACCACATGCTGATAATACTGGTAAAGTTAAAGTTATTGATCCTCCCGAAGCATTTGCTAAAACTAATTTTATATTATCATCAAGAATTAAAGAACGAGTAGAACTTTCAATAATCGCAGTTCCACGAATTTGAGAAGCTATAATGTGCCAATTAGAGCCATCAGATTGTAATCTAATCGTATCATTATAATCATATAAAATATAAGTTGATCTTCCATCAATAGTTTCACTACCCGCTGGATCGATAGTTACTGTATTAGTAGAAGTATCAACTTTTTTAATATTTATTCTAAATTTATTTCCTGCACTAACTGCAGTAGGTAAATTAATAGTAAATGAACTTGAAGTAGCATCTGCTAAAATTGTTTTATTTCTATCATCAATAGCCACTGTATAAGTAGTATTTTTAGATAAAGCTGTAGTAATTGTAGAATTTAAATCAGCAATAGTAGCTAATAAACCAGTCCAATCTCTTTGATCATATTCATTAATATTATCAATTGTTCCACCTGGAACAATATTATCATTTGAATCTGTAATAACTAATTTATAAGATCCTCTAATCCAAATACCATTTTGGCCAATAGAAACACGACCTTCATTATCTAAAATAATTGGATTAGGTGCTGGTGAACTTTCTGCTTGATCTATCCATGTATCTTTTTTAGTAGTGGTACCAGCTATATACCAATTTAATTTTCCACCAGCTAACGGATTACCATTTTCATCAAAAAATTGTACAATTTGAAATAATGTTGCCATTAAGATTGTCCTCCACTTGTTAATTGTGTCGCAGTACCTCCTGGTTGCAAAGCACTTAATATAGGAGCTGATTGTAAAGCCATTTTTTTCATTTGCTGTATTTGGTGCATTCCAAGATAAGCTTTTAAATTATTAATTAAATGTTCAATAACTCCTGGTGATTTTTTAGCAACTTGCATAAAATAAGTATCTTGGCCACCTAATAATAAATTAGCTTTAACCCATCGCATATCATTTATATGTTCAAGCATTGTACTTAATAATTTAATAGGACTATGTAACATTAAACCCATTCGTGTTTCTGGATCACCTATCATTCCTATAATACCACCAGCCATTCTATGTAATGCATTGGCAGCTTTAGTACGCGTCGCTACACTAGGAGCTTGATTTTGCCAATAATCCATAACTTTTATTAATTTATTAAATTTATCAGCTAATTCATCATTTCCTAATATCTTTCTTAAAGAAGATTGCCCCATATTTTTAACATTTTTAACTAATGCTTGATAAGATAATTGAGGAAGACCATTTTTATGAATTGTTGAATCATTAATTAATTTATTAAATGCATTTGTTTTTAAATCTTCCCATAATTGAGCATTTTTATTGAACTGAGGTTCTATATTATTTGTATATATTTCTTGTAAATCGCCAAAAGAAGTATCTGGATTTAATTTTTTTGCCTCAGTTATCCATTTATCAGCTGGAATTCTATATTGTAAAGCTTTTTCAATTTTATTAAGATTTGTAATATTTTCTCTAGTACCAAAAATTCTACCAGCAACATGTTCTGGAGCAATATAATTTGTAGTACTTCCTTTTTTTCTTGTTAATAAACCAACAATATCTTGTTGATCATAAATATCACCTAATTCTTTTCTAAAATGTCTTGCTAAATTAAATAATGTTCTAGAAGGATTAGTAACATCATCAGCTAACCTATCAATTGAATCCATTACTTTTGATTTTAATATATTTAAAGCAGCACGTGTATCAGGCAAAGCTGTATTACGATAAGCTTTATTAATTGATTGAATTAGTTTATTAGCTGTTAATATATTATAAGGATTAGCATAATTGTCTTTAATTTTTGTTCCCAATCCGTCTAAAGCATTATTTATTGCTGGACTAAGTTTTAAATCAACAAAATCTTGTTTTAAATTTTCAAAAGTATTTAAAATATCTCCACGTTCTAAAGAATTTTGTGCTCCAGGAGCTTCTGCCGCTGCTTCATACATTTTTGAAATACTATTTCTAGCTAATCGTTGTGTATCTTGTAAAGCTGATTGAAGTTCACCTCCTAATACTTCATTAGCCATTTGCTTACCACCTATAGCATCAGTCATTTTTTGTCCAACATTATAAATTTGATTGCTAATTTCTTGATGTTTTTCTCTAAATAAATCAGCCGCGGCACCTTTTTGTTTTAATATGCGTTGTTCTATAGTTTGAATAAGTGGTTCTCTAGTAGCAGCTCCTGCTGTTAATTGATCAATGCCTAATTCTTTTGCTTCTTTTACTCTATTTGCAGCTGTTTCTAAAACTGCTGGATCATCTATTAAAGTTGGTTTTTTAAATAACCATTTTAATGTTCCTTTAGCTCCATAATAACCACCAGGAATGGCTGCTCCAATTAATGCACCAAACATGGCTCTACTAGTTCTATTTTGACCGCTAGGATCATATTCTAAACCACCTATAGTCCCACCAATCATCGAATTGGTAGCTACTTCACGCATTAGCTGACTACCAAATAAATTTGTTAAATCTACAGCTTCACCTCCTATTGCTCCCATTGGTAAAGTTGCTACTATATTTCCTAATAATCTACCAACACCAGCACTAAGTGAATGATGTTCCGTATCTTCTTCATATTGAGCTATTTCTGCATTAACTTTTGCCCGATATGCTTCACTATTTCCTGGAGCTTGAGGAGTTATAAGACTTGAAGGTGTATAAGTTCCTAATGCTGTTAATAATGATTTACTTAATCCTTCTGCCATTTCTTTAGTTGCTTCTGGAGCTGTAACTATTGGTTCTTTAGGTTTTACAATACTATTTATTTCCGGATAATTTTCACCAAATTGAATTGTTAATTGTTTTAATCCTTGTCCAATATCTTTTACTCCACGTTCCAATCCTTTACCAAAACTTGCAAACATTCCACTTGATGGATAAGTTAAACTCTGTTTAATTTGAGTCTGTCTCATATTATTAAATTTATCTATTTTATTATCGCTTCTTATAGTTGGATCTTGACCACTAGCAATAGCTGGAGCAATTTTTTGATCATAAATATTAGAAATTGTATCGAAATCTACATTTGGATTTAATCTTTGCGCTTCTGTTACCCATTTTTGTTTAGCAGTTTCAAAAGTAGAAAAACTATTTGGATTTTGCATTATTGGTTGGGTGGGATTTTGAATAGCATTTAATTTATTATTAAAATCCGCAAATTCTTGATCAGCTAATTGTTCTGGGGTGTGATAACCATACATATTATTTGGTCTCCGAAGATCCAGGTCTAATAAAACCTTTTGGTTCAACAACTGGACGTTCATATTGTGCTCTTAAAGCAACAGGACTTAAATATTGTTGCCAATTACCTATATTTTGTTGATTTACTGAACCATCATCATTAATAACAGGATTTTCTTCCATAAATTTACTCCAAATTGCTTGAACTTCTCCTACATTACGAATTCCAACATTTGTAGCAGCAGTTAAAAACTTTTGATATTCTATACTTCGTTGAGCTACAGCTTTTAATTCTGCGCTTAATTGTCTAATTGCATTCGGATTCATATGAACATTGAGTGTTGAACTACTTACAATTGCCATTTCTTTATTAGTTACTCTACCAAATTTTTGCAGAGCTAATTGTCCTAAAGCTAATCTACTTTGAGCTTTTAATGCTAATTGTCCTTCAGAACTAAAACGAGCTAAATATCCCATTGCAGGACCAGTACCTGTTGGAATATCTGGAGTAGCTCTATCAAAAAGATCAATATCTCCAAGTATTCCACTAGCACGTTGAGCTTGGTCTACAGCTGTTACTTGTTCTTTAGAATATGCTTGCCCCGCTGCTGTTTCATAAGCTTTTTCAGTATCAGCAGTAGGAGAAATGGTTATTCCTCCTGTATATTTTGGATAATATGGTTGTATTGGTTGTGGTGCTGGTTCGCCAACTGCTGGTTGTGGTGGAGTTACTGGAGCAGTTGGAGTTACTGGAGCAGTTGGAGTTACTGGAGCAGCTGGAGTTACTGGAGCAGCTGGAGATGGGATGGCTCCTGGAACAGGAGGTAATGCTGCTTGAGCTGGTGCAGCCCCTGGCGCTGCTCCCATTGGAGGAACAGGAGGTAATGCTGCTTGAGCTGGTGCAACTCCTGGCGCTGCAGCTGGTAATGCTCCAGGGGCAGCTCCAGGAGCTGCAGTTGGAACTTGACCTGAAGGTTCCATAGGAGTAATAATTTGTCCACCAACTACTCTAGCCCCAGGTGGTAAAGTAGTACCAGCTGTGGGGCTAGTTTTAGCCATAGCAGCTCTTACTTGAGCTAATCCTCTAAATTTTTCTAATTGTAATTGTTGTAAAAATTTTCTTTCATTTTCTGCTCGTGGAGTCTGTTGTATAGCATTTTGCCCCATTGCTATTACATCTTTACCATATTTAGCAGGTAATTCATCAGGTCTAGCACCTAAATTACTCATTTCATTTCTAATTCTTTGATATTCTGCTGAACGTAATTCAGGAGGTAATTGCATCATATCTGCTAATCTAGTATTTAAATAAACATGTTTAGATTGTTGTTCACTTAATTGAGCAGTTGCTAATTGATGAGCAAGAATTTGTCTATTTTGTTGTGCTTGAGCTTGTTGAGCTTGAAATGCTTGTGGAGCTTCACGTAATTGTTCTTGGGCTGCTTGTAGTTGTAAAGCTCCCATTGCAGTAGCTTGTTGAGCTTGTTGACGTTGTTGTTGTAGAGCTTGTAATGTTTGATATGTACTTAATGCACTTTGAGCACCAGCTGCTAATGGACTAACAAGAGGTGTTCTTGCATATGCTAAAAAATCTGGAACTGCCATAATTTATATTCCTCATAATCCAAAAAATGATGCCAAACCACCTAATATTGAACCAATACCAGCACCTTGTTGAGCTTGAGCTTGTTGTTGAGCTTGAGCTTGAGCCATTAAGGCTTCTGCTTGAGCTTGTCCCATAGTGCCATATAATTGAGCAATTTGACCGCCATAACCTAATCCTAATTGTGCTGCTTGTTCTGCTGCTGTTTGACCCATACCTGCTAAGCCACCTAATCTTTGTTGATATTGACCATATTCTTGAGAAGCTAAACCTTGACCAATTCTTTGTAATTCGGCTTGTTCTGCACCAGAACCAGCTAAACCTCTAGCAGCTGCTCCAGCTTGTGCGCCACGTAAACCTTGTTGTAATGCAAATTGATAACCAGGTGATCTTTGAAAAGATTGTAATGCAGTTTGTCTAGCCTCAGGCCCCCCCAGCCCCAAACTTCCTAAATAAGCTTGCAAACCAGTAGCACCAGCTTCTCTATATGGGGCTCCATAAGCTATACCAGCTTGTTCACGTTGTTGTAAAGCCTGTAAAGCTCTTTGTAAATATTGCTGATAAATTTGTGATGATTGCCCTATTGTTCCACCAGCATCTCCTCCTCCAAATAAACTACCAATCCCAGCTCCTAGAGTTGCTATACCTGGAACAGCTCTTCGCCAATCAAAACTAGGAGTTAAACCAGTTGTTACATCATACCCAGGAGTAGTATTAGTTACTGGAGGTTGTGTATAAGTTGTTGGATAATTATTCATCATAAGTTATTCCTTAATTATTAAACCATTTAACTATTAACCCTTTTTGTACTATATCATCAGTTGCAGAACCTTGACCGGTACAATAAATATTAATATCAGTATCTAAATTACCAGTGCCATCCACATAATTAGCACTATCAATAATTAATGCATTATCAGAAATAATTTGTGAAATACATTGTTGAGTATTAATACTTGTTCTAATTATTGTAGATTTTATTGACCAGCTTCCACTATTAGCTGCAACTGATCCTGTATCTAATAAAAGATCAGAACCAAAATATAATTTTATTTGTTTATTATTAGCATTTGCTGCTAAAGTTCCCCAAGCTTTAATTTCTATAAATTCTTGATTATTGTATAAACTATCTGCTAATACTTGATAAATTATTAAATTAGTTTCACCACTTCCAACATTTCCAGCTGGAGTAGTATTAACATTTAAAGTTCCATTTAATTTAACATTATTAGTTGTATCTCCAACGTTGATAGTAATATCAGAATTTGCAATAGTACTTGTTGTTATTGTACTTTGGACTATTTGATCATAATTCAATTGCGTATTATTTATTGTGCCACCAGTAATATTTACTGCATCTGCATCTTGTTTAGCTAATGTTCCTAAATCTGCTTTATTTTCTTTTAAATCTAATTGAGTTTGAACACTTTCATCAGTTCTAATTCCAATTAAACTATTTAATTCATTAACTGAAGCCTTTAATCCCTTTAAATCTGGAATTTGACTTTCATAACCTCCTGTTCTTTTCCATATTTCATAAAGATGTTTATAAATTTCTTTAGTATCAAGATGCATTCCTGGTTGTGGAGGAGGTAAAACTACACTATGACGTTCTGGAGTGCTCATTGTTCTAGTTCCTCCACTTCAATAACAGCACCTAAAATTACATTATAAACTGGATTAGTACTTCTAATTTTAAAAGTAAAAGAATCAGAAGTTCCTAATTGATTCCATTTTATTCTTTGTTTATATTTGCCAGTCTTTCCAATAGATTTCCATTTTTCATTACCCCAACTAATACCATCATCTTTTGATATTTGTAACATTACTTTTGGATCATAACCATAATCACTTTCTTGAGTTAATCCTACTCCTTTTTGCATATCTAATTGAAAAGAATAAAGCGATAATAAATGTAAATTTTTATTTAGATGTTGAGTGGCTCGTTCGTACCAAATTAAATTACCATTTTCTGTATAAACAGAATCCGATAATTTATAAATTTTTCCACTTTCAAAATCTCCTACTAAACATTTATCATTATAGAAAACAAAATTATTAGCTCTCCATCTGCCTTGCTTAGTTGGAGAAATATTAGGTTGTGGATTAGTTAAAGTTGATCTTTTTTCATGCCAACTTTTAGTTGTTAAATCATAAATCCAAGTTTTATCTTCTGAGGGAAAAATTAAGCAATAAAAAATATGGCCATTCCATTGATAAGTAAATCCTATTGCATCATCTATTACATCATATTTTGCTAATTCATAATTAAGTGGTTCTGTAGAAATAATTTGAGGTTCATAATTAACCATCATTATAACTACTCTACCGCCTTCTTCATTATTTCCTAATAGTAATAATATATTATTATGAGCAACAGCTACTGAATAAGGAGCTACTGTTCCGTATTTAATAACTAAATTTGTTCTCCGTTCAAAAGGAAATTGAGCTATACCAACATCATACCAAATTTCAGTTGTAGTTCTACAAATTAACCATACTTCTTCTCTAATAGATATAGCTACTACTAAATTATCTGGCCAAACATTTGCTTGAGCATAATCTAAAGCATTTACTCTACTAAAATCTTCAGATTCTGAAATATACCATCTTCTAGATACTTGTTTAGCATAAATACCATAAGTATCTTGATAAGTAGGAATAATTGGTACATAAAATGCTGTATCAGAAGTGGCTGTAAAATCCCATCTATCAGTAGCAGTATGACCAGTAGCATAATCAAAAGTTATTTGAACACCATCATTTAAAGTTTGTGTTTGTGTAGTTATTTGTACATTTTCTTCATTCCAAGTATCGCCAGCAGAATCTGACCATCTAAATGTATCTATGGTTCCTGGAGTTTGAATTTCTACACGATAATTTTTTTGTACTGTAGCTGTATAAGCACCACCAGTAGTCATATCATTTAAACCACTACCAGTAAAAGTAGGATCTCCTATAATAGAACTTGCTGCTTCAATAACAAAAAAATCTCCTGCTTCATGAGTTGTGGAATCAACTAATTGATAAACATAACCATATTTAGTATCAGTTAAAAACAATTGAGTATCATTAGCAGTAAAGCGAACATTTCCAATTGATGTTTTTAAAGTGCCAATATGTTTTTCATTACCATTATTATCAAAAATATAAAATTTATCATCTATTACACCATATAAAATTCCATTTAATTCAAATAAGCCTCTAACACTTTTGCCCCCACTAACTTCTGCCCATGTTTCCAAACCAGGATCTGGTAATAAAACTGATGGAAATTTCCCAGTTGGATCAGCGCTTAAATACCAATTAATACAAGTTTGAGCATCCAATTGAAGTGTTGGCATTTTATAAGCTTGACCCACGATTGGTATTGTTATTTTTGGCATTATCTATAAAAATCCGGTTGTAAATAAAGTGAACCTTGTTCGCTGTCAAATGATGAAGCTAATTTTAGATCATCGTTAGCTTGTAATTGTAATAATTGAAAATTTCTATCATTTGCTTTCCCATATGCTGGAGCAACTCTAATCGCTAAATTGGAAACCAAAGCTTGTTCCCATTCTTGAGGCCAATCTGGAGTATTAGCAACACTATCAAAATCTTCTATTTTTTTGCTAATAGTAATTTTCATACGATATTTTACATCTATAGGTACTGGCCAAATTACAATTCTGCCCGTATTTAATTGTCGATCATAATTATAATTAATAGGAGTGGCTTCTATAGTTTTATTTGGCAATTGAAAATAATCTTCATAACTTAAATAAAACATAGGAACATCAAGATCATCTTCGCTTTGTCTAACAGCTGAATAAACATTAAATGGTTGAACTAATTTAGTTGTATAAATATAAACAGCATTATCTTTTGAAGCAGCACTAGGTAAAGAACCAGTCAAATCTACTGTATTTAAATCAACAATATTCGCAATTGTGTCCCAATATAAAGTATTAGCATCTAAAACAATTCCAATATAATCACCAACATTAACATTAACATTATCATTAAAACTAATTTGACTAACCCCTAAAGCATAATCAGCATCTAAACTAGTTGCAGTATAAGATAAAGTAGCATGATCAGAACTCGTAGCATTTAAAAGATATTCTGCTTGGCCGGCTTGTAAAAAAATAGTAGCGGTACTTTTTGTCCATAAATAAAAATCTTGTGCTTGCCAATGTTTGATCATTCTATTTAACATACGATGACAATATGAATAATCACTAGCATCTAAAGCTTCATCACCTCGAATAACATTTAAAGATCTTAATGCATCTTCTATTATATTATTTTCTGTAGATCTAAAATCAGTTGAACCTGAAGTGGTCATTTTAACTCCTATAAATCATCAGGAGTGACCTGATTTGTAGTTAAAAAAGTTAACGTTGGACGAGGACGTGCTATTGGTACTTGTTGATCATCTACTAAACCACGAACAAAATCTTGTGGTTGACGAGGTTCCCAACAAGTTGGGCAAACAAAGAGATTATCCCATTCTAATTGACATTCACTTGCTTTATATTTGTGACCACAACGATCACATAAAACATTATAATCATTAATTTTATAATAATCTCGTTTGCCCATTTAAATCTCTCATTTTTTACGTCCAACTTTTCTCCATTTTCTCATAGTTTTAGCTAAATTTAGCCGTTTAAATAATGTAAGCTCCATTGGTGAAAGTTTTTTAGGTCCTGCAGCTTTCTTTTTTAAAGTTGCTAATCTTTTATTAATAGTTGCTAGTGGTATTGGTGCTTTTACAATGCCACCACGTGGTCCTTTTTTAGTTTTAGCACCTAATTGTGCCCGTAAAGCTCCTTTTTTTATTGGAATAGTAGCTCCTATTCGCGAAAGTTTTATCATTTGAATTTTTGGTTTTTTAATTTTAGTAGCCATCTTATTTCCTATTTTATAACTGGAACTTCTCTTTGATTAATATAAAAAATTATATATCCATCTTTAGATGAAGAAGCTAATCCAGTGGTTGTTAATAAAATATCTCCAGTTCTTCCTGCACCAGCGTTATCAATTAATCCACCAGTATCTGTGAAATCCATATCTTCAGAGATATCTTGATCTATACTAATAAGTGAAATATTTAAAGTTGCGTCCCAGAATAATTCTCCACTAAAACCATTTAAACAATATTGAATTCTGTCTAATTTAGGTTTTGTTGAACCAGCAGTATAAGCTGAAGCATCATAAATAACATAATTTGATAATTCTCCAGAAGAACCATCTCCTTTAATAGTAACTTTAATAATAGTATGTTTTGATCCATCTACTAAAACCTGAGTATTTACTGTATGTGCCATAATATTTCCTCAATTAAAATCATAAGAGAGGAAAATCCTCTCTTATGAAAATTAAGTTTCAACAACTGGATTAAGTCGTGCGTTCTTATCAACAGAACTTACAGAATAACATTCAAAGCATTTCAATGAACCAGGATCAAAAGCAGTTGCAAAAGCATCAGCATATAAGAAATTACGCGCAGCAATTCCAGTACATGCAGAAACTAATTCAATAGCATGATCACCAGTTTGAAGATTGCTTAATATACAATCCTTAATTGTTAAATTAGTTAAAACTTTACCAGTTGGATTGTGAATAGCAGCATCAGCAAAATCACCAAATGCTTCACAATTACTAATAATTATACTATCAGCAACTTCACCTAATTCAATTGCTGCATTTGCTCCAGCAGTTGGGGCATTAAAAGTACAATGATCAACTTTAATGCCATCGCACGCATTTGCTCCCCCACCATTTATATCAATAAAAGTTAAGCCCTGAGCTGTACCTTCAGTAAAATAACAATTATCGATAATAGTTCGCTTAGCATTACAATCTAACATTGTGACTTGACTAGCAATATTACAAGTAAACATCATATTACTAATACGAACATCATTAGCGGAAATTACTACAGAGGCTGCAGTATCGGTGGCGAATGTTATATGTGGACGATTTACTTCATTTCCTTGTCCTATAATGGAAATTCCTGCAATATCAGCAACCATCCCAGTAGCAGCTATAATAGTTTCAGCATGTCCTGGTGCTACAAAGATAATATCTCCTTGATTTGCTGTGCATCTGCCAATTGCATAATCAATTGTTGCAAAAGGATATTTTTCAGTTCCACTATTTCCATTAGAACCATGAATAGAATCAACCCAATATACATTAGCTCTAGGATTTCTAGTATAAATAATAGGCATACCTTGAATAGCTACGCCATGTGCAAATCCATGAGGATAACTCGTAATAGGCATTTTTAATTCTCCAAATAAATAATAAACAAGAGCCCAAGGACTTAATAACATTAAGCTCCTGGACTACCATAAATTCCACGCCAGTCAGTAAATCCAAAACTATATCTTTCATAACCAGAAAATAATGCATTCTTGGTTGTAAAATCATTATCAGATTCAAAAACTGGAGCTGATCTTTCAAAATATTTTAAAGAACTTGGACAATCAGTAAGCACAAACCATGCATCAGTATCTGTTAAATAATTATTAACAGTATAACCTTGTGGTAATACACCCAAAGTGTACATAGCATTGATATCACGATCAGCAGTAGCTGGACGTTGTGGATTCTTTAAAATACGAGCGGCATCAAATCTCAAAGATGGTGGAACTAATAATTTTAATGCTTTAACTTCGATATGATTATTTCGATTATCTCTAAATTGATCAATATCTATTATAGCTTGTTCTAAAGCTGCTTCTGATAAATCAGCAGCAACTGTTAAAGTATTAGATAAAGTACCACCTTCAGTAGGATGTAAAGCGTTTACTAAACTAACACCATCACCACCAGCATAAGAATTATTAAAAGCTCTATTGAAAATATTTGCAGCAACATTTTCTTTAGTTTGATGCATTGAATAAGCAACATTTTTTGCACGTTGGGCTCCAAATTGCTTATATAAATTATCTGCAATTTCCTCACGGGTAATTACAAAACCAATAGAATAAGCAACATTGGTATAACGCGTAATAAATGATTGTTTCATTGTATCATATGAAAGAGCTTCTCCTTCGACTTTAACTGGGGCTAAACCCATTCCAGTTAAGCCAACATCTTCTTCATAATTCTTATCTGAATAATTAATTTCAAAAAGTTCCCGCCATTGAGGGATTTTTTCTTTATAAGCTAACCCCCAAATTTCATCTAATCCTGGCCACAATAGCTTCGGAGTAGAACCAGTAGAAATTATTCCTGACATTTTTATATCCTCCTATTAAACACCAGTAGTGGCTTTATATTCATGTTCATTGATAAAACAAATCCAATCAACATAATCACCAACTGTATTATCTGCACGACGTACTATATCTGTAATACGTAATTGAGCACTGTCTGAAGTTAAAGTTGTTTGATCAATTTCCATTGCAGATAAACCAGTAACAGTACTACCAGTTCCAACTACAATATCAGCATTTTGTCCAACATCTCCTACAGCACCAGTACCATTTGTTTGAATCGAAAATCTAACATATGGATCATCCATTACATAAACAGTACGTAATGTACTTGCAGTTCTATAAATTTGATTTAAATAAGTAGAATTTGGTTTAAATCCAACTACAAAACCAACTAATGCATTAGTTGCAGCAGCTTGAGTCACAACAGGATGATATTCACCATCATCACCTAATCCTAATGTACCTGTCAGCTTTACAAAATCACCCATAAAGAGTGCAGTACTATCAGCTGCTAAAACGGTATAAGCATGAATTTGTCCATTAGCCATTGCTTGACTAAAACTACCAACTAATTTTGCACCAGATGGAGTATCAGCATTTGCCATAATCATTCTCCAAATAATTAATAAAAATTATATTTAAAATAAAAATATTAAAATTATCCTAAATAGGAATTTTCTTAAGGCTCTATTTGAATAAATAGATGGAATAAGTATTTGAAATTAAAGTGAATACTTTAACTTTATTTTTCTAGAGGTCCTCGTTTTATTTCGATAGTTCCTCTTCTAATGCGTGGATCTAATTTATCTAATCCAATTGCACGTTCCCGTTCATCGAGTTCTGCTTGTTTCCTAGCATCATCTTCATCTTTCCATTCTTGTGGGACATCTAAATAATATCCCATGATTCCAGCACCAACTTGTTGACAAGCAATTTTCCCAGATTGTGTTAGATCCTTTGAAGCTGTATTGCCTTCTTTAACTACATCTTCACGAAATGAATATCCCGCTTGTAAAAAATTTGCAATACGATCTCCAACATCATTTACTAATCTAGTATAATACCCCTTTTTTGCTCTCACACCAATTTTTTTTTGTTGTTTTAATGGAACTCTTTGTTTTTTATTAGATAATTTATATTTTTTTCTAAGTGTTTCAGCTTTTTTTTGCGCATCTCGCAAATGAACTGGAATATTTTCTTCTAAAAATTCATTTTTATTAATAATTTCAGTCATATTTAACTCCAATAATTAATTTTCTAATCTTATAGCACTACATTTATCAATAATTTCTTTTTCACAAATCCTCCTTCAATTTTTTCTTCATCAAGGGTAACTAATTCAATTAAAACTCTTTCACCACATGAAATTCTTTGTTTTTTATTAGGTAATTTATATTGTTTTCTAAGTGTTTTAGCTTTTTTTTGCGCATCTCGCAAATGAACTGGAATGTCTTCTTTTAAAAATTCATCTTTATTAATAGTTTCAGTCATATTTAACTCCAATAATTAACTTTCTAATCTTATTGCGCCACTTTTGATAAGTTTTTTTACATAATCATCTTTACTCATTTTTGTGCTTTTACCATCACAAAATTTATCAATAATTTCTTTTATATAAGGAGGCATATCTGCATATACTAAACTTGTATGTTTTATTGAATGACTTTTACTTTCTACTTGTGGAGGTCGATTACGATTAGTATTTTCAAATCTATGTGGAAAAGTTTTTTTGATTTTCTCTTCTACTTGTTGTAAACGCTTTTCTTCTGTCCAATCTGGAAAATGCTGCATAAATTTTGTATCTACTAAAACAGCAAAATCTTTCATATCTTGATTTTCAGTTGTGGTATCATTAAACCAATCTTTATTACGTTCTATAAAAGATAACACTTCAGGTGTAGGACTTGGTGCAGTATTTTCAGGTGATGAAAACTCTTTTTGTAAATCATAATATTGTTTTTCATAAGTTTCTGCTAAATTTACATCTTGATTTTCAATAGCTTCTCTTTTTAAGCGTAAAATTTGATCAGCTTCATTTTTTATTTTACTTGTTTCTTGTTTTTCTAATAATTTAGTTAATTTAAGATTAAGATTTTCTAATTTTTCTAATTTTTTATTTTGAAAATTCATTTTTTCTTTAAAATCTTCTCGAAATAAAAATTCTTTAGCATTTACCCAATTTTCTTCTTTTCCATCAAATTTATTTTTAGGTTGCCAGCCTTTTTTTAAAGCTTTTTCTTCTAATTCACTAAATTTTTCTTCGGAAACAGTAATATTTTTATCATCATTTTCATATCCTTTTTCATTAATAGAATTTTTTTCTCCAATATTATTCAATGCAGCAAGTAAAGTATCACGAGAGGGGAATTTGGCTAATGCTTTTTCTTCAGAATCACGATTTTTTTGTTTAATATTTTCTAGAGATTTTAATTCATCATTATTTTCAATTTGATTAATCATTTATGATAGCTCCAATGAAAATTTCATCATCATTAATAACTTGATATTCTTTTTCATTAATAGTTAATGTAATACCAGCATATTTCAAAAAATGCACTAAAGTTCCTACTTTAGGAATATCTTCTTCATTTGTTACCATATCTAGAAATGCTGTGGGGCCTATAGCTCTTATAATTCCAGTTGTTTGTTGACGTCGTTCTCGTTCTCTATGTTCATCAGGTAGAACAATTCCTCCTTTAGTTTTTTCTTCAAGGGTAACTAATTCAATTAAAACTTTTTCACCACAAGGTTTATAATTTTTTATCTTTAAAGATTTTATTATATTTTGTAATTCTTCATTATTCATAAATTTAATCCTCAGTAATTCCTGGAGTTTCTTCAGTTATATTATCTAAATCTTCATATTCAATAGTTAAAAAATCATTATAGGCATTAATACGACCTATCATATGACCAATTTGCAATAAAACATTGGCATCATTGTTATAATTTGTAGTAATTCCTTCTAAAAGAGATTGTAGATAATATTCTTTTGAACTCGCCAAACATTTAAAAATTTCTATTGTACATTTATTTTTTTGCCATTCTCGAAAATCGTTTTTAGTTATCATATTTTTCTCATTTATTTATTAAGAAGTTTCATTAGCTTGATTAGGCATTTCAGAAGGAGGACTAGGTGGTCCAAATGGGGAAGATGGAGAGCTTATGTTTGCGTTTGTAGAAGCCCCACTTCCAGAATCCATACTTTCTGTACCTATTGAACCACCTAAAGTTTTTTGCATTATTTGTTCCAATTGATTCAATCGTTTTTTAATATCTTGATATTCAATTGGAATAGCAGCAGTTTCAACTCCAAATTGTTTTTCTGCTAATTCAACTTCTTGTTTTCCAACTTCTGCATCTGTAAGAGCTAATTTACTAATAGCATTAATCTTATCTGAAGTAGCATCCACACCAGCTTTAGTAGCATCTAATTCTAGTCTTCGTTCTTCAATATTTAATCTTAAAGCCTCTAATTCACGACGCATTAAAATATCTGCTGCTTGCATATTAGTATATTTTATTTCACTTTGAGTTAATTCATCTGCCGGCGTTGGTCCTTGTGGTTGAGGAGCTGGTAAAAGTTTATCAATATTATCAATTTTTAATCCTTCAAAATATCTTCTTAAAATTTCTCTATCATCTACTAATGGATTGCCAAGAAATTGTAATAAAGCTTGAATTTTTGCTAATCGCATTGCTTCAGATGATAAACTTGGATCAGCTACGGGAAAAATTCCATAAGAAGATTCTCGATAATCAGCTAATGTAATTTCACCACTTTTTGTAGCATACTGATAACTTTCATAATCCTCTAAATAAACTTTATTTAATTCATATAATTTTTCAAATTCTTTTTTAAAGGAATAATATAAACGATTAAGCATTGAACTATAAATTTTAGTTCCTTGTTCAACTATTGCCATTACTGTAGTTGCAGGAGTATTAGGTGCAGGAGGTTGTCCTAACATTATATCGCTAATACTTGCAATTTCTTTTCCACTTTGAATAAGAATAGATAATAAATTAAATAAAGTTTGTGATGGTTCTCTTACAGGCATTGGATAAATATTTTGTGCTAATGTCATTCCAGTAGGAACATTAAGTTGTATATATTCACCTAATTTAAATTTAATATTTTCTTTACGAATTCGTAAAGATTTAGAAATAAATCCCCCTCCCCGATTAGCTAAAGTACCAGCATCTAATAATTGATTAAGAGTACTATTAATTACATCATTTATTGGATATAAAATTTGACCATATCCTAAACTATGGAATGTTCCATCTGGGGCTGGAATAAAATGATAATCAGTAAAATATAAAATAGGATTAATTTTAACAAAATCCTTTTTATTATTGGCAAATACAAAACTATCTTCATTAAATCTAGCAACTATACGTAATACTTTTTGGGTTTTTGCATGAACAGTAATAATATAAGGTTCCGCATATCCATCATCATCTAAATCTAAAAAAGTATGTTGTTCAAAAATATCATGAAAACCTTCTATAACACTACTTTGTGCCACTCCAGTTTCAGTAATAGCTTCATATGAAGTAGTTTCTTCTATATTTTCACTTTCTAATTCTTCTATAGGAATAGTTAAATATAAATCAGCTCGCATTCGTTCTAATAAATCATTATTGGATAAATGTAAAATATGAGTAATTCGTGGAGCTTTTTCTAAAGATTCAATTTCATTATGAACAATAATATCTGATGGTAAACAAAAATCTATTTGAGGCCGTTTATTGATAGAATCAAAATAAGTTTTACGATAAACGACACCAACTAATGGTAAAGTCATTAATAATTTATCAGTATCACTTCGCCAATTTTCACTTTGTCCTAATAATTGATAAGACATATGAGTACTTAATCGTTCTGTACGAGCAGCATCTGTAGCATCAGGTACAATTTTCATACTTGCTACATTAACAACTTTATCTCCTTGAATAATTTCTGGATTAGTACGTGCATTGAATTGAATACATGCATTTAAAATTAATGGAAATTTGATATTAGCAGCATTTGGCCAAGGTGAATTTTTGGTTTCTATAATTTGAGTAGCTATTTTTAATGCTTCTTCATAATTTTTTTTCCAATTTGCTCTACTAGAATCATCTTTTTTTGCTTCTGTGATAACAGTTTCGCCAATTGAATTAAGTTTGTGTGAAGAAAGTTGTTCAGCAATATTATCAAGTTCCATATATTCACTTAATAGTGCTGGAATTTGATTTTTAGATTTTTTATTTACCATATCTATCCACAGGTTATCCACAGGTTATCCACAGATAATATAATAAAAAAAATATATTTTCAAAAAAATATCAAGTTATGATCATTAATCACAAAACCAATAGCGATGTAGATATAACAGCAAGAACTTCATAATAGGAATTATAAAAAGAAATAAAACAGGCATACGGTAAGGGGGTAAGGTGGTGGACGTTGGTGGTAGGTTAACTAAGAGCTTGAATTAAAAAGAATTTTTTGGTAACCAATTTTTTTATTTTCTAGCTTATTTGCCACCTTTTTTACGATAGTAATATCTGCTTTAGGTCAAAATAGACTGTTTTTGGTGTTATCAGCATGATATTTTGGCCATATTCCCTGCTTCAAAAAGATAAAAGATGTTGATTTTAAATGGAAAATTGTCTATTGCATTTTTCATCTCTGATAAGCTCTGATAAGAAATCATGTGCGTTCTTCAAGGTCATAACGTTTTCCTAGCATATCCATGGCTGCTTGCAAGAAAAAATATCGATTTTATCGTAGAATCATAGTGAAAACTACAGAAAGGTATGGCCAGAAGCGAGCAGCCTGAGGGAGATCTGAGGAAGAGTAGAGAATTATTGAGTATTATAAACCGTTAAGAGTAAGACATTTTTTTAACCAAAGAATAGATCAATGGGACCAACAATTAAACCATTGGCATGATAACACCATATCTATGCAACGTGCAAGACTTTATTTTTCTATACATTATTTTTTTATGTGATAAGTATAAAAAAATAAGCTTTGTTCCTTTTCCGTATAAATGAAAAAAAACAAAGCTCAGTACCAGAGAATTGAACAATGAAAAAAAATGTACAACTTAAAAAATTTGCCACGATTAAAGTTGTAGATATAAACAATATCACTCTATTGAAATAAAATCAAATTTTTTGTTTCCCTATCTATCTAAGCCTAATCTTAATATCCTCACCCCAATAGAAGGCTTGCTAGTACCAAAATATTTTGATAAAGCATGATAATCATCACCATATTTTTTATATTGTCGCTTAAATTCCTCTTCAGGCATAAGTAAACACGCAGCAAATTCATCTGCTTCCATTTCTTTTTGGTCACGTTTCTATAATTAATAGCCACTAATTTTACTTCGATAATTTTCATCATATTTTAAGTCATCTAAATCAATATCATCTTCATTATTGAAATTAGCATAATATAAATCTGTATAATGCAAAGCTGCATATTGAAGACAATCATGAATATCACTATAAGGATGTGTTTTATTTGGAATATCTTGATATTTTTCTTCACCAATTATTCTCAAACGTCGGTAATTATATTTTCCTAAAAATCCTTGACGTAATTTTGGACATCCTTCACGTGAGATTATAAGACAAGCTTGTCCTTGATATAAAGTATTTAAAAGATCTCTAACGGCTCTAATTCTTGGATCTAATTTATTAGTTTTAGCTGCTTCTACAATTAAGCCACATTCTTCTAATGCTTCGCGACCATCATAAGTATCAGCAGGATCTCCAATAACTTCGATGGTAAATCCGCAACAATGTTGAGCCAAATATGGTTCAACTATATTTTGATAAAGTTCTTTACATGTCATATATTCACAAACAAATTCTTTTATACATAAAAGTCGCCCGTCTATAAATTGAGTAATTAAACAAGCTGGAGAAATAGTTCCATAATCCCAACTTAATAAAATAGGTGCTTGCATATTTGGTTCTATAGAATCTTGACTATGTAAATCATCATTATAATTGTTATAAACAAATTTTCCTTCAACAACAACGCCATATTGACCCATCGCGTAAACTTTTATATATTCTTCAGATTGACCACTAATCATTTTCATATAATAAGTTTTACCATTTGGCATTAAATGTTCTAAATTATCTGCATTAGGATTTATTTCATAATATTCATCAGTTTTTAAAATTGCTGGGGGCTGATGAAAAAGTTTATGATCTTGAGGTTTTTTAATTTCAAATAAATTATACATCCAATGATCAGTTGGAGGCGGATTGCTATCAGCAATTATTCCTGACCAATATGGTTGATTACAATCTCTTTTTGCTGGGAATCTATTCACTCGCGCTTTAAAATGAGTTAAAGCTAAAGCTGGAATTTCACTAAGTTCATTTAAATAAACTCCAGTTAATTCCAAAGATTTTAATTTTCTAATATGATCTGGCCGATCTAAAGCAATAAACATTAATTCTAATTCTATTGGCCCTTTTTCATCATTAAAAGTATGAATATATAATAATCTAGGAGATAATCTACGTTTTACTTGTCCTAATGATTCAGCCCATTCTAACCAAGTTTTTAGAGTAGTTGCTTCTAAATCTCCATAAGTATTTCTAACAAGTGCCCATCTTGATCTTCTTACTCCATCAAAACATGGAGGCATGGCAATTGCTCGAAGAATTATTTCAGCAATACAAATAGTAGATTTTCCTGAAGCATAAGGCCCTAAAATTAATCTAACAAAAGAATTATCTGCATGAAATTTGGCCCCAGTCTTATTAGGAATATAAGGCTGTAATTTATAATCATTTATTAAAAAAGAATTATTAACTATTTTAATATGGCATTCTTTTTCTAAAATAAGATTTTCTTCCAATTTTTTTAAACGATTATTCCAATGCATAATTAAATAGAAAATTAAGATTTATTAAAAGCAACCCAAAGCTGATTATCATTACTAACATGAGAATTAATATTTTTAGAATTTTTAGCCTGTTCTTCCAAATTTTCAATTCGTTTTTCATAAGTAAGTCTCTCATTTATTTGAGCTTCATACATTAAACTATTCATTATCTGATTATGTTGATCAATACTGATTTTTCCCTTTTTTAGCATAATAGCAATAGCTTCTATTTTTTGTTGAATAGTTCCCTCGAAATTTTCAATTGGTATTTCTGGATAACGAGGTTTTTGCTCATGCCATCCAAAGCGATTTTTCATATTGAAGAAATAAAGTGAGCCATTAAAAGCTCGATTACCAAGATTTATGCGCCCTTGTTCAAGCCACCATCCTTTGCAAAGCATTTTTCCAAATTCATAAGCCCGTGAAAAACTTGGATTTTTTTCAATCCAACTATAAAAAAGCCCTTCCCAAATTCCTATTTTGCGACAAACTTCGATTTGAGATGCTCCATTTTCCATTTCTTTCAATAATAATTCTGCATATTCTTTTTTATATTCTTTTAGAGGAGCGCCCCGTTTTTTCTTTTTCTCATCAACAATATTTTCGCCTTTTTTTCTTCCGCTAGCAGATGGAATTTTTATAGAAACTAATTGTTTAGTTTTAATTTTTTGATCAGTAGGAGGCCTATGTCTAGCGTCACCAGTTTTTGGAATATTATTTTTTGGCATTTATTTTTCTTTAATTATTTCAAAAGTGGAGCTCTATATTATTTACATTTAAAAAAAATATTAGAACAAATTATGTTCCTTTTTAATTTATCATATCTTAATAAACCTTTTGACAAATTTATCAAAAATTAATATAGAGCTCTTGACATTATATATTTTATTGTTATAATTGTCTTGTATCAATCAGAAAAAGGAGATACATAATGAAAAGTTCAATTTTTAAACATCATTATTTAAATCTTGTTAAAAAAGTAAATTATTTAAATAAATCAATTCAGTCTTTACTAATGGAAGAACCTTCATTAGATGATACAAAGATTGATGATAAAATGATAGAAGATTATTATCGTAAACTTTGTAAATTATACGATCAAAAATTTACTTATAAAAAATTACAAAATTTTTTATTATTATATTTTAGTAAAAATTTCAAACAGTCATCATAACCTCACCCCTTTTAATGTGAAGTTAAGTAGGTTTTAGTAGTTTATTTCCTTCATAGTAACATTAAAAGGGGGTTTTAATTAAAATGAAGGAGAAATATATGAACAATTTAAACCAAAATGAAATGAAAAAAAATCCAAAATTTCTTAAAGATTATTATGAAACCATTGAGAGAAATGATTTGAAATATTTTATAGAAGAAGAAGAGGATCAAGAAGATAGATTTTTTTATAATGAATATAAGAAATTAAAAAGTAGTTCTAAAAAACAAGTTTTTGAATTTTTATTTAATATCAAAAGGTTAGATAAAAATTGTGAAGAAATTCTATTAAAAATGAAAAAAGCATTTCAATAGGAGCTATTAATTAAGTTATGGAGAAAAATCATGAAAAATAATAATACTATGAAAATTGATACTATGGATAAATTAGGATATTTAATTGAGGAATTATTCTCTTTATATAGAAGTACTTCTGATTGCTGTACTCATTGTGATCCTTGTACTTTCTGTAAATATAGTCAAGGTTTTGTTAAGAGTAGTCTATCATTATTGCAACGTAATAATATTATTTTTTTAGATAATATATTTGTTAAAGATTGTTTATTATTATTACAACCTCCTTTACAAAAAGAAGCGCAAAAACTAAAAGAAATACAAAAAAAGAAAAGGAAAAAAAATGACAAGTTAAAAAAGTAAATTAATTTTTATTTTATACAAGTCCTCAACAAATTTCTTTTTTAATTTAAAAGTTTTTGTTTGGAAACCTTTAACATCTTCAATTTTAATTGAGTTATCTAATTCTACTATAAGAAAATCTGCTTTATAAATCACTCCTGAACCTATATCAAATATAGGTTGTCTTATGAAGTATTTGATTTTATTGTTTTTTTTCAATAATAATAATTCTAGATATCTATTAGATTCTTTTTTAGAATCAAATTTATAATTATTGATAGTAATTTTTGTTGCATTAAATTTATTTTTTTTAGAAGTCAATTTTGAAGGCAATAAATTTTTAATTTTGGTTTGATATTTTTTAGAAAGATCTTTAAATTTTATTTTCATAATTACCAACTTTTTTGGCTTAATTTTAGAGCCACTATAAAGAGATTTTACCTTGACCTGTATGATTCTATCAAAAATCTATAAAAATTCAATCTTGAATAAATTTGATAGCTTAGAAAAAGAATAGCCTCTAATTTCTTTCTCTTAAAATTAAAAATTAAACTTATAACAAAAATTTTGAGTAGAATCTCCCAGTAGAGATAACTACCTATGTTGCTATTATATTTATTATAATCTTGTATTTATACGCAAAAAAAAATCGCTTGTAAGCTATTGAATTAAAAAAAGAATTTCATCATTTTTTGCAAAGTTACCGGTCATTTTTGACCGGTATTACCGGTCATTTTTGACCGGTAATATAATGGTTATCCACAACTTACTAACAGGTTATCCACAGGTTAT
>SMTZ1_10000668_pt1 | contig 32726 bp, 27 predicted proteins | sample DeeMarSWOR136_30_FD_25667 | JGI IMG/M metagenome (IMG submission 25667) | reverse complement strand
TAGATGCGGCGGAAAAACGGGCTCATATTTTAGAAGGTTTAAAAATAGCACTAGATAACATCGATGAAATTATTAATCTCATTAAGAAATCAAAGGACACTGAAACGGCCCGTGATAATTTGATGAAACGTTTTAAGCTGTCGGAAATCCAGGCGAAAGCCATTCTGGATATGCGTTTGCAACGCCTTACCGGTCTCGAGCGGAAAAAAATTGATGACGAATACCGGGAAGTGATACAGACGATTGAACGTCTAAGAGGTATTTTGGCAAATGTTAACTTACAGTTTCAAATTATTAAAGATGAATTAATTGAATTGAAAGAAACATATGGGGATGATCGCCGCACGGAAATTATTGCCGCTTTCGAGGAGTTTTCAGTCGAGGACATGATAGCGGAAGAGGATATGGTAATTACCATCTCCCGGGACGGTTTCATTAAAAGGTTCCCGGTGAGCGGTTATCGCCGACAACAGAGAAATACCAGAGGAAGCACAGGTGCAATCGCCAAAGGAGAGGACTTTATTGAACATCTCTTCATTGCCTCCACGCATGATTATATTTTATTTTTTAGTAATCTGGGACGATGCTACTGGCTGAAGGTACATGAACTGCCGCAAGTAGGTAAAGCCGGTAAAGGACGTGCGATAGTTAATATGATACAGATCGGTAGGGAAGAGAACATTCGGGCATTTGTTACCGTTAAGGAATTCCGAGATGATTTATATTTAATTATGGCAACCAGAAATGGTCTGGTCAAGAAGACAGTGTTATCTGCTTATGGAAATCCGCGCCGTGATGGTATTAATGCCATCAAAATCAATCCAGGAGATGAATTGATAGAGGTAAAACTCACTGACGGTAACAATAATGTGATTTTAGCTACAACTCAGGGAATGGCTATTCAATTCAATGAATCTGAAGTCAGAAACATGGGAAGAGTTACAGCTGGTGTGCAGGGGATTACTTTAAACAAGAATGATTTTGTGATTGGAATGGTGATTGTGAAAAGAGAAGGAACTCTTCTGACAGTCACCGAACATGGATTTGGTAAACGTACCTCAATTAAGGAGTATCGACTTACCCATCGGGCCGGTAAGGGTATAAAAACCTTCAAAGTAAGTTCGAAAACTGGCAGACTCATTTCCATTATGGAAGTTGTGGATGATGATGACTTAATGCTAATCTCCAGTAAGGGAGTATTGTTACGCATTCATATTGGGAATATCCGTACCACTGGCAGGAATACCATGGGTGTGCATCTTATCAGACTAGATTCCGGTGACAGGGTTAGTGATGTTGCTCGAATCATATCAAATGGGGAGTAAATTAAAGAAGAAACTTCGGTGAAGAAAAAGGATTCTGGAATTTATTTCTCTGTGGTATCTTTTTCCTCCGGAACAAAATTAATGGCTATTTTATCGACATTGTTAGTGTTATTTACTATAAGATAAATTATCAATATCCATTCATATTTCCAGTTAGATATGTATAGGATTGTCATATGTGAGTTTTTTGACAATCACACTTAAAAGTGTTGGATTTTAAGCTGAATACGTATTATATTTTGAGAAAAAGATAACTATCTGGCGGAGGCAAAATGAAAAAAATTTCTGATTCCACCATAAGAAGGATGTCTAAATACTATCGTTCATTGGAACAATTAATAGATAAAAGAGTCGAAACTGTCTCTTCCGATACTCTAGCAGAAATGGATGGAATTACCTCTGCACAGGTAAGAAAAGATCTTTCATTTTTTGGAACATTTGGTAAACGTGGTTTTGGTTATAATACAAAAGCACTCAAAAAACAGATAGAAAACATTCTGGGTTTATACAGAACCTGGAATGTAGCTATTGTGGGAGCTGGAAATATCGGACGAGCATTGACAGATTACGCTGAGTTTAAAAAGCAGGGTTTTGTCATCCGCCTTATTATGGACAAAGATCCTGTGAAAATTGGAAACCAAGTTCATGGATTAAGAATACAGGATTTTGCAAAAGTAAATGAACTGGTGAAAAATGAGCAGATTGATGTTGCTATTATTGCTGTTCCGGCTGATAATGCCCAGATGGTTGCCGATAAACTTGTGGCAGCCGGGATTTCGGCAATTTTAAATTTTGCCCCAAGAAGTCTGAAAGTTCCGGAGGGTATTGCAGTAAAATATGAGAACATGGCGGTAGAGATGGAGGCATTATCATATTTTCTTTCCAAGAAAAAATAAATTTTTCCTTAATAACAATTCCTCATGTTAAATCTCCCATTTTTTGATGGGAGATTTTTTTAAAAAATAATCCACCACAGAAAAGTACCTATCATGCTTATACCCACGATTATCTTGAATAAACTTCCCGCTAGAAAACCCACAAACGCTCCCCACCCTGATTTCCAGGCATCTTTGTGAGTCTTGCCAGACAGTAACTCACCCAACATTGCACCTAAAAATGGCCCTACAATAATGCCGATGAAACCTAAAAAAATAACTCCCACTATACACCCGATTATCGAACCCCAAATGCCCGCTTTAGAGGCACCAAATTTTTTTGCTCCCAGGGCACCAGCATAATAGTCCAACAGAACCATTAAAACCGTTACTACCCCCCAAAATATCATGGCATTCTCTCCGTAATGTTGCCAGGAGGAGGAAAAGCCATAAATAACATAACCAAGATAAATTAAGGGTATTCCAGGAATCATAGGAATAACTGTTCCAGCTAATCCAATCATCATTGTAAGAAGAGATAGTATAAGCAGAATAATGTCAATCATATTAAACTCGGTTTTTTAATTGTGTTTTTTTTACCATGAATCCATTGTTGTAGTTTTTCTTCTAACCAGGTTTGGTCATTATTCGCAGGATAGTTGTTTTGTAAAATGCGCTGCCGGCAAGCTTCATAAAGAATAACTGCTGTTGCAACAGACACATTTAAACTTTCTACCATACCTAACATGGGAATGTATATTAAGTCATCAGCAATATTCAGGCACTCTCGCGAAACACCCCGGTGTTCATTACCCACCATAATGGCGGATGGAAGCGTCCAATCTATATCATAAATGCTTTTCGCAGATGCATCAATATAGGTGGCATATATATTCATTCCCTTTCTTTTAAGTGCTTCTCTTACTTTGTCATAATTCTTGTATCTTTTTAAATCGATCCATTTATTTGCTGATGCCGACGACTTTCTCCCCAATATTGGAAATTGCTCGTTTGTGTATAATAAAAAAACCTGGTATACTCCGACTGCATCGCAAGACCGGAGGACGGCACTTACATTATGAGGATCATGAATATTCTCGCATACAATTGTCAGATCCCTTTGCCTGTTTTGCAAAACTTTCTTAAGTTTTTCCAGACGACCCTTTGTTGGCATTTTTTCCATGAATGAATTGCAGTTTAAAAAACACCTAAATTTATTTCATTTCAGCATAAGTTAAAAGGTAATAATCCCTTAGTGAAGCTAAATAAATATTTATTTGTGTCGATGATTTTAAGGATTAAGATAATATATTGAGAGTGATTCATAGGTACATATAAGAGCTTTTCATTTGAACAAACACATAAGGAATCAAACATGAAAAGATCACTTTTATATTTTATTATCTTTATTTTTATTACGAGTTCTCTATCGGCGCAAGGTTTTAGGGATGTGTATTGGTATCCTGATGAAAATACCATGATGGGAGGTGTTGGTGTTACCTGGATTGATGACCAGCCTTATACAACTTTTACCATTGCTCCAGAATTTGCGGTAGGGAAAGTCGGTCTTGGTATATACCTACAATTATTATTGGATAACAATAATAATTATCAACTTCGTAAGGTTGAGTATGAGGGTGAAGGGGGCTTTTTACGCGCTATTCGATATGTCAGATATGGAAATAAATATGATCCATTTTATGCTCGTTTTGGTATGCTGGAGATGACCTCATTGGCAAATGGTTTTTTATTATGGAATTATAATAATGCCTCAAATTATGATAAAAGGAAGTGGGGACTGGCTTTTGATTTAGATTTAGGAAAAGCTGGTCTTGAATCTGTTATTGGCAACTTCGGTCGTCTGGAATTAATAGGCGGAAATATCTATTTTAGACCAGTTCGTTTAATTGCACCACATGTTCCAGTAATAAAGAATCTTCGCTTCTATGGAACATACGTTTATGATCATGAAGTGCCATCCTGGGAAGTCCAAGGGAATATGAAATCTCTGAATGCTTATGGCCTGGGTGTAGATCTGGTATTTTTAAATGCGGCTGTCATAAAATCAGGTGTTTACTATGATTATGGGAAATTTACCGATTTTGGTAGTGGACAAGCATTAGGAATAAATGTCATATTTCCAGATATGATAGGTATTTTTGGATTATGGGCCAAATTTGAAAGAAGATGGATGGGGAAACAGTTTATTCCCAGTTTTTTTGGTCCTTTCTATGATTTAGACAGGCAACTGGATCCTATTGAATATCGAGAGGAAAGCCGTATCTGGCAGCTTCAGAATGCACCAAAAACCAAAGGATATTTTGGCCAATTGACCGGTTTTGTAATAAAAAAATTGAGGTTGATAGGAAATTATCAATGGCAGGATGATATGAAGGTTGGTGGTATCCTCCATCTGGAAGCTTTAGCGCCTGACCTGATCCCCAGATTTGAATTGAGGGCATATTATGATAAAACTGGAGTAAAAACTTTCACTGATGTGCGAACGCTTGATAACAGGTCCCTGGCTACCCTTGAAGTTGGTTATCGCTTGAATATGTTTCTAGTTATTTCCACAATCTATCGCTGGTACTGGGTGAGAGAGGAAGATGATTTTGGAAATGTTGCATATAGGCCGGTGGAACGCATTGAACCGAGATTATCATTTAGCTTTCACTTTTAGTATTATCTTGGTACATTACCCCGCCGGAGAGCGGGGTTTTTTATTTCATGAATATTTCGAATAAGATGACTTCTGTGGTGGAAGGAATTTTGCAAATCCTTTACCCTCCAGTCTGTATTATTTGTGATAAAATTATTGATCAAATTACTGATATTAAAATAATCTGTCCAGAGTGTCTTGCTGCCCTCAAACCCATCTCAAAGGAGTTCATTCAAAACGAAATTCTTAATCGATTGAAAGACTGTTTTTTAGATGAACTGTTTGTATACTATCAATTTGATGAAGTTTTTCAAAAAATAATTTATCAGATAAAATATGGAAAAATGAATAAATTGGCCTTTCATATTGCAAAATACGCTGCAAATGCCCGTTTAGACGTTTCCTTTTTAGAGAAAAATACGCTTGTCATTCCTGTTCCATTATTTCCCCAGAGAGAAAAGGAGAGGGGTTATAATCAAAGCAGTTATATTGCCAAAGGATTATTTGAGGCAGAAATTTGTGAAGATTTATTAGAGAGAATTAAAAATACCAGATCTCAGACCGCTTTGAACAGGGAGGAACGAAGAGAGAATGTACAACAAGCTTTCCTTTTTAAAAAAAATGTATCTCTTATTGAAGGGTCAATTCTGTTGGTGGATGATGTGGTTACTACAGGAGCAACTATGAATGAGTGTGCAAGAGTATTAAAAGAGAATGGTGCCTTGAATGTAATGGGCATTGCTTTAGCTGCCCCTATTGAGTAAAAGTAAAATGTGATCTTTATGGGACATCCTGATCCACAGAGTATTTTACGAGTTTTACTTTTATAAATTAATGTTCAGTTGATTGTCTGGTTAGAATTTTACTTTAAAATGACAGGGATTCTTTGAGATAAATGAATTTCTTGGGGAGATACTGCTGCCTGGTATGCCAAAACCTCAACACCTTCTGAAACTACATATCGTAATATTTTACTGAATTCAGGATCGATTTGATCTGCTGGTTTAAAGGAGAATCCATCGCTCCGTTGGATAACAAAAAAAATGACTGACCGTTTTCCTTGTCGAGTCAGGTTCAGTAATTCCTCCAGATGTTTTTGTCCACGCTTGGTAATAGCGTCGGGAAACATGGCAATATTATTTTCTACAAAGGTAACATTCTTAACCTCGATGTAACATGGTCTATCCGATCCTTCTAATACAATATCAATTCGGCTGTTCACACCAATTTTTACCTCCTTTCTTAGATGACGATATGATTTAAGTTCTTTTATTGTCCCATTGGAAATTCCCTCTATAACCAATTTGTTTGGGTATTGAGTATTTATTCCAACCCAAACAGAGCCCACCTTAATTTGTTCCCAGGTATATTTTAACTTTCGTTTAGGATTTTCACTTTTTGATAGAATAACAGTGTTACCTGGTATATTACAGCTTAATAAACTACCTGAATTAGGACAATGGGCTGTAACAATATGTCCGTTCTGCAGTTTCACATCCGCTAAGAATCGCTTGTATCGTTTGATGAGGATGCCCCTTATAATAAGTGGGTGTAGTAAAATCATTGCTTTATGGTGGATAAATTATAGCAGAATGTTTGTCTTGTTGATTTATGATAACCAGCTATTCATCACTCTATTAAAGTCTGGTTTTCCTATTGCATGGTATGTGTTTGACTTACTGTACTGATTCTTTGAATGAGCCTTGATAAAGCCCAAACCTTGAGCCAAAGTCAGGATTTTCTTTGTGTATCTCTTACCGTGGAAGAGATTTTCACAAAGAAAATTGACATCTTTGATGGTAAATATATCAGGTAGAAAATGAAATATCCAGAAATAAAAGAGAGCTCGGTATTTTAGTTCTTCTAAGCAATTTGCAATAATCTTTTCATGGTCAAAAGCCAGATGCGGCAAATTTGTGGAGTGAAACCATCTTGCTTGCCGGGCGTCATCTCCTCCCTTAATTTCCTGGAAAGGTGGAGCTAAAATTCCAATGAAAATCATAGTTATTGTTCTTCCCCGCGGATCTCGCCCGGGATCACCTGCACTCGTCAATGGAAATAAGGTGGCGTTACTAATTCCCGTTTCTTCCTGTAATTCCCGATAGGCGGAGTTAATTAGGTTTTCATCCATATCTATAAAACCACCGGGTAAGGCCCACTTCCCCTTAAAAGGTGATTTATTTCTTTGAATTAACAAAATATCAAGATGGCCTTCATAGAAACGTAGTATGAACAGATCCACCGTCACCATGGGTCGAGGAAAGTTATAGGTGTACTTCATTTTTAAATGGTTGATTCTTTATTTAAAATCCCAATTCCGATTTTTAGATTCCTATGGTGTTCCGAAATGATTATATATTAGGATTAGAATTACTTGTTTAAGTCTAGAAATACAAAACGAGTTGAACGATTTGCCAGTACTTTAAGCATATATCTTTTGGTAGAATTTTTTTCAGTTTCTTCAAGGATTTTCTTTGCATCTTCAAAAGAATTTACTTTCTGGCTGTTAATTTCCTGAATGATATCTCCTATCTCCAGTCTTGCTATACCGGCTGGCGAAGCTCTATCCACCTGATAGACAAAAACACCCGGGGTATTCAAAGGAAGATTATCCTGATAGATAATATCGCGAGTTAATTCGCGGATTTCAAAGCCAAGTTTAGGAAGTGCAAAATTTTGAGCAAGACTAATAGATTTAGGTGCCGATCGTAGATATATTTTCTTTTTCTCAATTTTCCCTTTACGAAATATTTTCATTTCTATGGTAGTCCCCGGAGATTGTGAGAGTATCATATTTCTCAGTTTGGAGGTTTCTTCATCCTTTTCGATTAGGAGGATCGAATCGGCAACCGCCAGAATGATATCTCCCACTGCCAAATTTGCTTCTTCTGCCGGCGATTCTGGATAGATCTGATTGATAATAATTCCACCCTTTTGTGGTACATTCCAGTATTTTTGCAGATTTTCTGAAAGTGCCTGCATGCGTATTCCTAACCATGCTTTTGACGAAAGCATGGTTTCTTCGATGTTAGGAGGTTTGTTAATGAGGGCTAGGAACCACTCCGTTGGGGCAATCTCTAAATAATCCTGATGAAGTTCCTCGAATTCTCCAGGAGTTATAAAGGAAAAATCTAAGTATTGTTTAATTGTAACACCGATTGCCTTGCCGGCTTGATTAAGAACTAAGCCACCTGCACTGAGGGATATAGTGTAGTTATTAATGAGAAATTTCCGCTGTGGTGATTCAATCACTGCGTGGATAATTTGTGGAGTAAATATGGATTCAAAATTATAAATAGAGTAAAGTAATTCTAAAACATATACACTATCCCCAACTCCTATATTTTCTGTAGTCCAGAATTCGACAAATGGGAAATCATTGTTCCTGCTAGAATCTTCTAATTGAACAAAAGCAACCTGTGCTTGATCATCCTTCCCCAGAAATTTTGCAGGATATTCTTTTTTATTAGACAATTTGACTTTAAAATCTGTTGGTATTTCAGATAATAAGGAACCACCATCTGAAACAACATCTAAGGAGGCAGGATAGACATCATTACTGACCATGATTAAACCGCTTGGATTTACTAAAATACCAATTCGGTGTCGCTGAATTTTATCATAGGATCCAATTCGGGCATCACTGGCGATATTTTGATAAAAGCTAACCAGGCATACAGCTTCTCTATTTTTTTGATATATTTCCTTGGGAGAAGGAAGTGCGGAAAGTGAAATGTGTGAATATAGGACGATTAGAATAATGAGAACATTTTTCATGATTGAGTCATTTATATTGAATTGTCTCAGATATTTTCCTACTTAAATATTTTATTTGTTTGATGAAAAATACCTACCAACCTAAAAAAATGTTATATTTGAATATGATAAATATTACGAATTTTTATATGTTGCTGCCATGATATTTTCAATTAGATATATTATTTCTCTGATAATTATAAAAACAAATTATTCTATATAATTCCTAAAATTACGGGAGTACAATATGTGGTGTTTAAAATATTTCCTGAGATTGCTGATCCTGCTTATTTTTTTATTATCCTGTGCAGTTAATCCGGTTACTGGAAAGCGTGAATTAATGCTTTTAAGTGAGTCGGATGAGATTCAACTTGGCACGCAGTCGGATGGTGACATTGTAGCACAGTATGGAATCTATCAGGATGAAGATTTAAACCGTTATATTTCAGAAATAGGAATGAAGATGGCCAAATTATCCCATCGCCCGAATTTACCCTATGAGTTTAAGGTTATGGATACCCCAGTTATTAATGCTTTCGCAGTACCTGGTGGATATGTCTATTTTACCCGGGGCATTTTGGCTTACCTCAACAGCGAGGCGGAAGTAGCGGGGGTAATGGGTCACGAAATCGGTCATATTACGGCTCGACATTCTGCCAAACAATATAGCAATGCCCAGCTTGCCCAATTAGGTCTGGGTGTTGGCATTATCCTCTCAGATGAATTTCGTAAATATGCCGGTTTGGCCCAATTTGGTGTTGGTATGCTGTTTTTAAAATTTAGTAGAGACAATGAGAGTCAATCTGATGAGCTTGGAGTGGAATACTCAACATTAGCCGGTTATGATGCAGTTAACATGGCTAATTTTTTTGAGACGCTGGATCGTATGAGTCCTTCTGAGAATCGTAGTGGATTGAATGAATGGTTTTCTACTCACCCTAATCCAGAAGGTCGGGCAGTAAAAGTGAAAGAGATGGCTTTGGAATGGCAACAAAAAACGGGGAAACAGGATCTTGAAATTGGTCAAGATGAATATCTTAAAAAAATAGATGGATTGGTGTTTGGAGAAGATCCCCGACAAGGTTATGTGGAAAAAGGAGTGTTTTATCATCCGGATCTACGCTTTCAGTTTTTGGTTCCAGCGGAATGGAAACTGTATAACACTCCCTCCCAGGTCCAAATAATGAGCCCTGAACAAGACGCAGCTATTATTTTACTTCTTGAGTCGGGAATCACTCCGGATGAGGCAGCCTCTAAATTCATTAACAATAGTAAGGCAAATGTAGTGAGTCAATCAAATATTGTAGTAAACGGATATCCTGCTAAGAAAGTTGTGATGGATATTGCCGCGCAACAAGGTACTGTGCGGTCATTTGCCTATTTTATAGCGAAGGAACAATATGCATACATATTCCAGGGACTAACCCTCTTACCAAATTATCAAAACTTTTCTCTACAATTTCAGTCTACTTTGGGAAGCTTTAAAAATTTAACTGATAGCAAAAAAATAAATGTGAACCCAGATCGGATCAAAATCATAACTGTCCCCAAAACCGGAGTATTAGGAGATATACTGTTGTCCTTTGGTGTACAAGCTGACGAGCTTGAAAATATTGCCTTAGTGAATGGTATGGAATTAGGGGAGAATATTCAGGAGGGTACATTGTTAAAAATAATAGAGCACGGACGTTGAGGAAATTTCGGATATTAAAAATCTAAAAAAATAAAACTGCAAGGAAATCACTTCTGGTTGTTTCCTGTATCAATAGCAGCATAATAGATGGCTCCCTGTCGTAATACTTCAAAATAAATTAGACGAGTCTTATCCTTTTTTTCTTTCTCATAAAATTTCTTTAAATCATCAAGCCTTTTAATTTTCTGGTGGTTAATGGATCGAACCACATCCCCTGCCCGTATACCAGCTTTTTCAGCAGATTCACCATTCTTTACTGCCGTAATGAAAACTCCATCATAATCGGGAAGAGCATGGATCATATATATATTTCGGTTGATACTTTTTACTACTAGTCCCCAATCTTCACACTCATATTCTGGTTGATATTCAAATGGATCAAGCTCAGGCGTGACTGATAATTTCACTATTTTTCCATTTCGCCAAACATTTATACTGGTGGATTGTCCTATAGGCAAATCAGCTATTATTTTGCGAACTGCCGGAAGATCTTCCTCAAATACAGCATTCACTTCTATATCATTAATTGAGGTGATTACATCACCGGATTTTATTCCAGACGCCAGGGCTGGGGAAAATACATCTAGATTTCCGATAAGTACGCCTTCCAACTCTGGTATGTTGAGATATTCTCTGAATTCTTTTACGGGTTGCAATTCAACCCCTATCCAGCTACGTCTGATAGTGATTCCTTGTAGTAGTTTTTCGGCTACTTCTTTCGCCAGATTTATTGGAATAGCAAAGCCCAAATTTTCTGCCAGGAAAACGCCTCGGGCATTAATACCCACTACATCTCCCTCTAAATCGATTAGCGGCCCGCCGCTGTTGCCCGGATTAATGGCGGCATCTGTCTGGATCCAGAGATTGTATGGTGAAATCATGGAACCTCGATCCTCAAAATACCGATCAATTGAACTTATCACTCCCATACTGACCGATCTGGATAATCCTAAAGGACTCCCTAATGCCAGAACAATCTGTCCGACTTCAAGGCTGTCTGAATTCCCTAGATTGGCATGGGGAACGGGTGAACCATTCCACTCTTTTAAATCTAACTGCAATACAGCTACGTCTGTAGAGGGATCACTGCCTATCACACTGGCTGACAACTTTTTCTTATTAGACAGGGTACAACTCACCTTTTCCGCATTTTCTACAACATGATGATTGGTAAGAATGTACCCCTCTTCTGAAAAAATGAAACCACTTCCTGTTACAAGGGTGTGGCGTCTTTCACCTGTGGTATAAAAGGTCCTCACTGGTTCCAAATGCACCAAAGCGGTCATCACTTTATTACGGGCGTTTAAAATTCTTTTCTGTAAATTGGTCTGATCTTCCTGTCCATGCATTTTAGAGATGAATAGAATCGTACATAAAATACTTAATAGATACTTTAATTTAAATTTTAGCATTAACAGTTCACTTTCAATAGGATTAAAATAATTTAACTAGGCTTGAATAGCACTTATGATTTTATTTCATCTTTATACTATATTATATAGAATGAAAATATAATATGAAATATAATCCTATGTCAATTCATTACATGATTAGAATATTTTTAATTTATTGTTTACATATGATGAGGGTATGGAGCCTTTGAATGTTAAAGAAAATAAGTCAGCCAGGATTTACCTGAAGAAGGGGAGACTCCGATCGCTTCAGAATTATCATCCTTGGGTGTATAGTGGCGCCATCGATAGAATTGAGGGGCAATTTCAGGAAGGAGATATTGTCTCGGTATTCTCCTCTGATAGAAAATTTCAGGCGAAGGGATTTATCAATTCAAAATCGCAGATTCGGATTCGAATTCTTAGCTTTGAGAATATTCCTATTAATACTGATTTTTTTGTTGATCGTCTTAAGCAAGCATACGGATTCCGTCAGAAGAAAATTGCCAGATATACTACAGCCTATCGGATTGTACATGGAGAGGGAGATTTTCTACCCGGTTTAGTGGTCGATAAGTATGGAGATGCAATTGTTGTCCAAATTTTTTCAATGGGAATGTCCCGACTTCGTTATCATTTAATTAATTGGATTGCTGAAATCATCCAACCTCAAATAATTATTGAGAGAAGTGAATCCCGGGTTCTGGTGGAAGAGGGGATGCAACCATATAAGGAAATTTTACTAGGTAGGCTGGAAAATAATAAAATGATTGAAGAAAATGGTATTAAATATATTGTTGATATCTGGAATGGTCAGAAAACTGGATTTTACCTGGATCAGCGTGATAACCGCAGGAGAATTGGGAATTTAGCAGCGGGAAAAACTTTGCTTAACTGCTTTTCTTACTCGGGTGGTTTCAGCCTGGCAGCAGCCAGGAATGGTGCGAAAACCTGTTCAGTTGATATAAGTGAGGAAGCGAATAAAATGACTGAGCAAAACTTTAGATTGAACCATTTAAATACTTCAGAGCATCAATTCATCAAAGCAAATGTATTTGAATTTTTAAAAAATATGCCGGAGATATTTGATTTTATTGTTCTCGATCCACCCGCCTTTGTAAAGAAAAAAAGCCATTTATCACAAGGAAGCAGAGCTTATAAGGAAATAAACCGTTTAGCAATTCAGCAGATAAAACCAAATGGTCTGATTTTAACCTGCAGTTGCTCATCTCATATAGACTGGTCACTATTTCAGAAGATTATATATTCAGCTGCCAAGGATAGTAAAAGAGAAGTACAGGTTATCGGAAAGTACGGACAACCTTTGGATCATCCTATCAGTATCTTTCATCCAGAGAGTGAGTACCTTAAATCACTGTTGCTGCATGTTTTATAATCTTCTTATCGAAACGGTTTAGGTATTTGTCAGCACTGGTTAAATATGGTCAGCAAATGACCCAACAACTGGCTTTACAAGTCGTTCGAAGTCCACATATTTCATTTTTATCACTTCAGAATGGGTTGTTGCATTGAAACAGATGTCCTCGTCTTGGGCTAGTGTTTTATCTACGTAGGTAGATAGGTCGTAAATATTTCCGAATGGTGGCATTGCCCCAATTTCGTTTTTTGGGAAGAGCCCTTCAAATTCTTCCTCAGTGGCAAGTTCAACTTTTTTGACATGGGCAATTGATTTAAAAGTGTTAAGATTTACTCGATGAGTTGCAGGAACAACTGCCATCACATACTTGTCATCTGCTTTCAGAATCACGGTTTTCGCAAAAATTTTACCCGGTACATGCAGTACAGCCGCAATTTCCTGGGCTGTATAAGCTTTTGAATGGATCATGGTGACGTATTTGACATGATTTTCATCCAAGAAATCCTTCAGCCTTTTTTTTAAGGGCATGGAAATCTCCTTCAAATTTATTTTTATGTATATTTAAGTTAAACCAGAAATTGAAAAAATCAAGTATTTTTAATGGTTAGATCTCCAATTAAAAGCAACCGATATGAAAACAAATTCATAAAACGACTTATTGATCTGAGGTGAAATTTCTTATTAAATTGATAAAATAATCCAGAATGAAAATTTGGTTTCTATTAAATGTTATGGAAATTAATCTTAATTAGCTAATAAGATTATTATGTTCATATGGAAATTAATAAAAAAATGATTCGGAAAATACTGGTGGTTCAGGTGGGCGGAATTGGTGATGTTATCCTGACGACTCCGGTATTTTCAGTTTTAAAAAAACATTTTCCTGGAGCTGAAGTCCATTTTTGCACCTCGGCTTTGTTAAAAGAACTCATTTCCAGATTACCTAATGTTGATCGGGTAATCATTTTCCCTAAACCCGCCAGTAAAATCTTCGAAGTATTTATGTTTTATAGAATTTTGCACAAGAGTCATTATGACCTTATTATTGATTATCAATGTACGCCAGGAACGGCGTTGCCCATTTGGTTTTCTAGAGCGCCTCTACGATTGGGTTGGAAGATGCAAAGGCGGCAATGGGCTTATAATATTCATTCTGAAGCAAATCGTCTTCAAAAATACGTTCCCCTCCAGAAAGGTCAGGCATTGAAAGATATTGGAATTAATGAAATCAACCAAAAACTGGAAATAGCGCTTGATGATGAGTGGAGGACGGAGGTGGATAAATATTTTAATGCTGAAAAGGTCGATCGGAATAAGCTTATGGTCAATATGACTCCAAAAGGACAGGTCCAAACCAGGGAATGGCCTCCGACAAAATATGTACAATTAGCGGAATTGCTGGTAAAAAAACATGGTGCGACTGTTTTTTTCAGTGGAAATCTTGCTGACCGGGAATATCTTAAACAACTTGCGTCCAAATCAAATTGTACAATAAAGGTAATACCCTTCTGGCCACTTCATCTTTTTGCTGCATATTTGTCCCAGGTTGATCTTCATTTTTCATATGATAATGGTCCGAAACATATGGCAATTGCCGTAGATACACCAACGTTAAGTCTTTTTGCAACTGATCCTCCTTTACTATGGAATCCTGCAAACGATCCCAATCATCCTTATCTACTATCAGAAGTGCCATGTCGATTCTGCCGGCTAATAGAATGCCCACTTATGGTTTGTATGAAAAGTATTGAACCTGAAGAAATTCTACAACAAATTGAAAAAATTCCAGCGCTACAACCAAAACTGCTGAAAAGATAGCAGATAAATTTTATGACAAAGTCCAGAGATCTTATCTCTGGTTTTTTTGCTGATGGTCAACTTTTCTGATTTGTTGTGATTGGGCTTTTAAATGGTAGTAGTTGGGAAAGGGAGATTTTTTTGAATCAGAAATTTAGATTTCTTTATTCTTCATGTAACTTTTTAATTATATTTGCCTCAAAAGTATAAAATTTTGTCGATAATTTCTAACCGGTGGGAACTCTACGCTATTTTTTTGGTACAGGCCTGATAATAAAATTAATTAGGAGGCGAAAGATATGCTTCGCTTTAATATGAAAGATTTTGAGGATGAAGATGATATGCCTTATGATGACGAAGAAGAAGATTTATATGGTGAGGATGAATTAGAGGAAGAGGAGGAGGAAGAGAAGGAGGAGGAGGAAACCGAAGATATTGAAGAATTGGAAGAGATAGAAGCAAAATTGGAAAAGGGTGAAGATGTAGCAATTTCTGCTCTTGAATCAAAAGTTGTCTCCAAATCTCAAACTATATATTCTTGTCCAAGATGTCGAAAGATATTTTTTAATAAAAAATGGGTAAAAGATTCTATTACGGACCTATTTACAGTACAAACGGAGCTGGCCTATTGTCCAAAATGTGTCGGTAAAACATTTGAGAATTTCATAGGAAGTATTGAAATTTTTGACAAGAAATTATCGGAACGGAAAGATCAATTTATTGAAACTGTAAAACGAGTGGAAAAATCATTGGAAGATACACCTCCTTTTGAGAACATCATTGAAATTGTTGAGAAGAATGGGATTCTTTTCATATTTGCCAATACAACACGTTTAGCAATTGAAATTGGTAAAGCTCTTAGACAGGAGTTTAGTGGTGGAATCCAATACGAATGGTTTGAACGAAACCAATACCTGAGAATCAAATGGTATGATGAGGTTGATAATAAAGCGTATTTCAAGGAAAGATTAAGAGCTTTAAAAGATCGCCGTTTCGGCATGTTCGCATTTGAAGAAGAGGAATAAGAATTACATAAAGGGAAATTATTAAAACCTCTCATCAATCTATATATGGGAGACTTTCATTTTACAATCTTAAAACTTATCACTGAAAAAATCTTCGCTTTTCTTGGTGGCCTTATCTATCAGATGAGATTTATATTTCCCGTGTAATTTGTTCATCTCTTGGAAAGCTTTCTCCTTATCTAGCGGTAACTGGTCAGGATGACAGGAGAAATAGAGTCTTACAAATTCCAGTGCCAATTCGTTAAAATCCATTATACCTCCAATTCTTTTTGAATTTATTTAGATTGTTCAAATAGTTTTTTAACTGGCATGTTCTAATAAATTTTTTTCTAATTATAGTAAAGTTGAATTTACCTGTCAAGAAACACTTTAATTTATGTCTGCATTAAGTGGATTACTAATTGCAGTATTTGCAGTATCCTGGTCTTCTATATTTATTCGCTGGTGTGGTGATACCCCGGCATTAATTATCTCATTTTACCGGATGTTTTGGAGCACACTTCTACTGTTTTCTTATCAGCTGATAGCAAATCCGGCAGCGTTATCTTACCGGAAAATCAAAAAGCGTAGTAAGAAACTAATGATTATTGCTGGCGTATTACTGGCATTTCACTTTGCCACTTGGATCGCTTCGATTCAGCTGACCACTATTTCACATTCACTTGTTCTAGAATCAACACATCCGGTCATTGCCCTCATTATCTCACCAATTTTTTTGAAGGAAAAAGGTGGAATAAACACCATTTTTGCGGCAATTATTACATTATCTGGAATTACTATAATAACTGGGCAGGATTTGTATTTGGCAAATGGAAAATTTTGGGGAGATATGCTCGCCCTTGCTGGAGCTCTCTTTGTCTCATTTTATATCCTTATTGCCCGCCATCAACGTTCAAAAATTGAATTAATTCCCTATCTTATAGCTGTATATGGAATGGCGACTCTGGTTTTATTGTTGTTAATTATGATTTCAGGATATCCACTATTTGATTATCCTCTGGTAACTCATTTTGTTATGATATTATTAGCTGTGATTCCAACAGGTATCGGGCATTCGCTAATAAATTGGGCGGCAAGAAAAATAGAAATCTATAAAGTGAATTTTACCATTCTCGGAGAACCTGTGATTGCATCACTGCTCGCTTACCTCATTTTTGGTGAAAAACCATATGGTGTATTTTATTTAGGTGCAACTTTTATTCTTATCGGGATAATTCTTACTCTAATTGAATATTCGCAAAAAATTCCTGACCAATTATGAAAAAGAATAGTTACCATTTAGCTATCCGGCTTGAGAAATCAAATCGTTTCAGCCTTCCAATACTCATGAACCAGTTAGAAGAAACTGGTATGGATCAGTATTTTAAAGTCTGTTTCATAGCAAACCAGATACAGCTCAAGCAATTTATTCTCAAAAATCCCACAGGATTGCTGTTATATTCATTCATGACACCACATATACCCTTCATTATAAGAGAAATAAAATGGATACAAAAAAATAGAAATTCAAATATTAAGCTATTGGCAGGTGGTCCGCACACCACTGGAAATCCCTTATCTTCCCTGAAAATTGGTTTTGATTATTCCTTCAGTGGTACGGCAGAAAACGGATTTGTAGAATTTATTCAACATTATTTGGATAAAAAACTCCCTGATATACCCACAGTTTTTTATGCATCAAAAATTGGAAATCTGGATAAAAGCCTACCCATTTCCAGGTATTTTGAATTCTCACCTCCGCTGGAAATAAGCAGGGGATGTAATTGGAATTGTAGCTTTTGTCAAACCGCCTGTTTGAAACCAGTCCACAGATCGATGGAATCCTTTCAAATATATTATGAGCATATAAAGAACAGGGGTCACCACCGGCGAATCAGTTTTATTACACCCTCCGCCTTTGAATTTGGGGCTCAGAATGGTAAAAATCTGAATTATGCAGCAGTTAGGGAATTGCTCGAGTATTGTAAAATGAATGGCACAACTTATCTGGAATATGGTATTTTCCCCTCCGAGACAAGACCTAATACTTTTTCTCAAGATTTTATTCATTTAGTGGTAACTTATTGTCAAAATAGAAAAATTACTGTTGGAGGGCAGTCTGGAAGCGAACGATTATTAAGAAAAATTCGAAGGGGACACTCTACAAATCAGATAGAACAAGCCTGTGAACTAGCCTTTCGCAATAAATTGTTACCCTTGGTCGATATTATTTTCGGATTTCCAGGGGAAAAGAATGAAGATCGGCGAGAAACTTTGTCATTTGTTAAGAAACTTTCTTCCCATTATAATGCCCGAATGCATTTCCATTATTTTATTCCCCTGGCTGGCACCGAACTTGAGGAATCTAATCCTTCAAATCTGGATTATCGAACCATTGATACCATTCAGAAATATGAGGATTCTGGAATCTGCACCGGATGGTGGAAAGAGGGGCAAAAATTATCTCAAAATTTAGTAAGGATTCGTCAAAAATTACAGGAAGTTAATATTTCATATCAAAAATTTTTCCTTTGATTAGCGGAATACCCGGATGAAAATTTAAGTGAAACGAATTTACTGAAATAGTAAATCATATTTCTATGAAGAATTCCTTCTGTTACTACTGTTATAGACCAAAACATACTGTCATTCAGAAATTAAATATTAACTTTAACAGATCATCTTCACTTATTTGAAAATCATGGAATATTTGGCCTTTTTGATTTATGATCATATGAATGTCATCTTTCAAGTACCGAATATCTTTGAAAATGTGGGTAAGCAAGTGTGAAAGATCTGCCAATCCCAATAACTCAACTTTCTCAATTTTGCCTTTCCTAACCATTATATCTGCCTTAAATCTTCCGGAAGAGCACTCAAGCGAGTGTTGTACAAAAAAATCTGGTGATTGACCAAAATTCCAATCCCAATCAGAATATTTGTCATTAGCCAAATATTTTATACTATTCCATTCATTAAACGAAAATTCGTATGGCTGTATCTGATCTCTCGTGTTATAAATAGACTGCTCTATGATATATTTGAATTCAGTGAAAGTCATTTTTTTTAAGAGTATTTCAGAAATATTAATCACCCGGTTTTTTATGGATTTTCTTGCTTTCGATTTAAAATGAGTATTTTTCACCTGTAATGATTTTTCAAGTGCCGATAAATCTGTATTGAATAATAATGTTCCGTGACTTAGAATACGGTTTTTGCTGGTGAATTGCGCATTACCAGAAATTTTTTTGTTATTTACCACAATGGCATTGTGACTATTTAATTCAGCTTTTATACATAGGTGTTGGAGTGCTTTGATTACAGGTTCTGTGAATATCCTATAATTATTGAATTTTTTTTTATCGTAGCTTGTGATAATGCTGTAATTGAGATTTCCCGGATCATGATATACTGTGCCGCCACCTGAAATTCTTCTTATGATTGGAATTGCATTTTTATCTGTATAATTTAGATTAACCTCTTCCCAAACATTTTGATGTCTACCGATTATGACAGAGGGATTATTGACATAGAAAAGAATATATTCATATGATGGATCGAGATTTCTAACGGCATATTCCTCCATAGCGAGATTTATCTTGGGATCCTGTGTGTTCTTATTATTAATTATGAATAGATTTTGCATATGATTTATACTGCTATATACCAGCATTTTTCTGTATTAGATAATATATCTGGAATTTAATTAAATTAAAAAGCATTAGGTTATAGTATTGATAATCATGTAAAATTTTTATTGCGCCTTTAATTGTAAAATTTTTAACTTGATTTTTTGAATGGGAGAATATGAGGAGGAAATGAGAGGGTATGCCTCTCTCTATTTGTTTGTTTTCATTCACAATTGAAACCATTGTAATTCTGGATTAGTAATAATTTCTTTTTTAGTGTTAAATGAGATCTCGAAATTGATAGGTTGATATGGCGAGATTGCACGAATATCAGAGCAAGGAGTTACTGCAATCTGGTGGGATTAATATACCACAGGGCAGGGTTGCCAGATCAGTTGCTGAAGTAGGAGAAATTGCTGCTGAAATTGATGGAGACGTTGTTCTGAAGGCTCAGGTATGGACAACTGGCCGTTACAGCAAAGGATTGATTAAATTTGCATCTGATCCTCAGAAAGCCACAAAAGAAGCAGAGGCACTTTTTAACCGTGAAGTAAATAATTTCATTATAGAAGAGGTTCTGGTTGAAAAGAAGGTAGTTATTGAACATGAGTACTTTGCCAGTTTGATTATCAATGATCGAGAAGTGGCACCAGTACTTATGTTCAGTACAATTGGTGGTACGGGAATTGAAGAAATTGCCAGAGAACACCCGGCTGAAATCGCTTACCTTACTGTAGATATCGTGAGAGGTCTTAAGGACTTTCAAGTACGTAATATTCTAAGAAAATTAAACCTTAGAGGTAATGATCTGTTAAAACTTTCTGATATTTTAGTTAATTTATGGGAAATCGCTAAAAAGTATGATGCCCGTTCGGCGGAGATCAATCCTATTGTAAAGACACAGGAAGGTAGTTTTTTAGCAGCCGATTGTCGAATCACCATTGACGACTATGCGGTTTATCGCCACCCCGAATTGGGAATTGGTATTGCTCGTGAACTGAACCACCCTCCAACGGAATTGGATAAAATTGCCTATGCAGTAGAGAAGAATGATTACCGGGGGACATTTTACTTCATCCAAATGGCGCAAACATTTGGTAAAGAGGAAAAGTATATTGGATTTCATGGTTCAGGTGGCGGGGGTTCCATGATGAGTATGGATGCGGTTCAGCAAAAAGGATTTAAAATCGCCAACTTTTGTGATACTTCAGGAAATCCACCGGCATCAAAAGTCTATCGTGCCGCAAAAATCATCCTGTCCCAGAGAAATATTGTGGGATATTTTGGTTCCGGTTCAGGGGTTGCATCTCAGGAGCAGTTTCATTCAGCTCGAGGTCTGGTAAAAGCTTTCCGAGAAGAGTGGATTGATATTCCAGTAGTCATCCGCTTAGGAGGAAATTCAGAGGATCTGGCAGTGCAGATTTTGACTGAATATACTCGAGATTTGCCCGGACAAGTGGAGGGATATAAAAAAGACGATTCAGTAGAATTTTGTGCCAAGCGATTTACTGAACTAATGAAACATCCTAAACAACTTAAAAGCATTAGACCGGTGTTACCTCAACCTTCTCAATATCTCTACTCCTTTCAAACATTAACTGGAAAAGTTACCTATGATCATGACTTGTGTATGAAATGTAAAAGTAAAATTTGTGTCTCAAATTGCGTACCAAAAATATTAAGAATTGAGAATGGGAAACCTGTTTTAAATATCAGCCAGGAGGAAGCCAGAAATGGGAAATGCACTGAATGTCTTGCTTGTGAAATCGATTGTTATTTCCAGGGCAATAAGGGAGGAAGAGTGGAATTACCAATTGCAGGTCTGGAAGAATATCGTGCTAAACTTTTATGAAATAAAATACTTGCGATATGTTATTTTATTTATCTTATTCAGATTTTAGAACAGTATATAGAAAGGTGAGAGAGTCGCAAGGGTATCATTTTCTGGCACATTTTAGGGGCATACATGTCGATATTAGTGGATAACCATAAGACGGTTATCGTGCAGGGAATTACTGGTCGGGAAGGGAAGGCGCGTACAAAGTTAATGATGAATTATGGAACCAGGGTACTCGGTGGTGTGACGCCTGGGAGAGGTGGGCAGGAGGTTTATGATTTACCGGTTTTTGATACAGTAGAAGAAGCGATAGAACAACTCGGTAATATAGATATCTCGGTTATTTTTGTTCCGGCACCTCTGGTCAAGAATGCAGCGCTGGAGGCCTTTAATGCTGGGATTAAGCTGGCTGTACTGGTACCAGATCGAGTACCTATCTACGATGTTCTGGAAATCAACTATTATGCCAAAAAAACAGGCGCCTCCTTTGTTGGCCCCAATACCCTGGGCTTATTAAGTCCCGGTAAAGCGGTTCTCGGAATGATGGGTGGGAGGGCAAAATTTGCTCAAGAGTGGTTCAGACAAGGTTCTGTAGGTGTTACTTCACGTTCTGGAGGGATGACATCTTCTTTAGCCTACTATTTGAGTCAGAATGGGATTGGTCTCAGTACGATTATTCATGTTGGAGGAGATGCCATTGTGGGATTACCCCATCCAGAAGTAGTGAGATTATTCCAGGAAGATCCGGAAACAAAAGTGATTGTCATGTTTGGAGAGATAGGAACATCCCAGGAAGAGATAGTGGCAGAAATCATTAAAAAGGGTGAAATTACCAAGCCAGTTATCGCTTACATTGGTGGCCGCGCTGCCCAGAAAGGCACCCGCTTTTCACACGCCGGAGCAATTATCGAAGGAAATCATGGTACGTACGAGGCAAAAGTGGAACAGTTAAAGGAAGCCGGGGCACATGTTGTAGAAGAATTTCAGGATATACCCAGTGTGGCGCTGGAAGTTTTAAAGGAAAACTACTGATATAATTAACTGACAAATAGGTAAAAATCAAAGAAAATATCTGATCTAAAAAAATTGAAAATACTCTAGAAAATTAAGCAGTGAAAATTAAATAAAACAAGCAAGAAAAAGGGAGTTTGCATAATGACAGAGGTATGGAAAACAGCTATTACCCACATTGAGCCAAATAAAATTGTTGTCCGAGGTTATAAACTTGATCAATTAATGGGCAAACTCTCCTATCCCCAGATGATTTACCTTCTGATAAAAGGGGAGATTCCCAATAAATGTGTGGGTAAAATTTTAGATGCAATTTTAGCTTCCAGTATTGATCATGGAGTTACATCACCTTCCTGTCAAGCGGCTATAACGGTCGCATCCACCGGTGCCTCTCTTAATGCCGCCTTGGCTGCTGGTATTCTTTCCATAAATGAATTTCATGGGGGTGCCATCGAGAAAAGTATGCAAGCATTGGAAGCGGCTATAATTCTGGTACGTAAAGAAAAATTGAGCATAGCAGTTGCAGCGGAAAGAATTGTAAAAGAACATCTGGATCAGAAGAAAAAGATCATGGGATACGGACACCGGATTCACTCTGATGATCCTCGTACCAGCAAATTATTTGAACTAAGTTCGGAATATGGCATTTCCGGAAAGTATATTGAGATGAGTAAGGCAATACAACGTAAACTGCTGGAAATGTCCGGGAAAAATTTACCTATAAATGTGGATGGCGCGATTGCTGCAGTACTTTGCGAACTGGGAATTCCCAGTGAATTGGCAAATGTATTCTTTATTATTGCTCGTTTACCTGGTTTAGTTGCCCATGTATATGAGGAGAAAGTGCGCTATAAGCCAATGAGAAAAATTGATTTCACTAAAGCAGAATACGATGGACCGCCAGAAAGAGATATATAAATATAATTTTTTCGATTGACTTAAATTGCCTTGTTTTATGTTATTTAGTGATATGGAAAATGAAATTTAAGAGGGCGATCGTCCGCACTCCATGCCCTAATATGGTTAAGGGACTTACCACTGCCAACCTAGGAGTACCACATTATCAGCTGGCTTTACAACAACATGCAGATTATATCAGTACCCTTCAGAAATGCGGTTTGGACGTAATTGTTTTGCCAGCTGAAAATAAGTTCCCTGATTCGACATTTATTGAAGATGTTGCCCTGTTAACGCCATATTGTGCTATCATCACCAATCCTGGAGCCCTATCTCGCAAAGGGGAAAGCAAAAATATTACTGAAATTCTCAGTCAGTTCTTCAATAAAATCGAGTATATTAAAGAACCGGGAACATTGGACGCGGGAGACGTACTGCAAGCTGGTCAACATTTCTATATTGGTTTATCGAAAAGAACGAATATACCAGGGGCACGGCAGATGCAAATTATCTTAGAGAATTATGGATTCACTTCTTCCTTTATCAAAGTAAGAGGTATTTTGCATCTGAAATCTGGGGTAGCGTATTTAGAAAATGGTAATCTGGTCATATCAGAAATGATGGCAAACATACCGGAATTCCAAAAATATCGCTTAATAAAAATTTCAAGACAGGAAAGTTATGCGGCTAATTGTGTTTGGATTAATGGAAAAGTGATCATTCCACAAAAATATCCCAATGCCAAGCAATTAATAGAAAACGTAAATTATCAGATCCTTGAAGTGGATTTATCAGAATTTAGAAAAATTGATGGTGGAGTAAGTTGTTTATCATTGCGCTTTTAATAAGAAATTTCTGTAAAATTTTTTTGTCTGATACATTGATAGAACTAATATATTAAACCTGCCCAAATTATTATGTCAGCTGACGATCCGTGGAGGAGTTATCCCGGTAAATGTTGTAAATGACAATATATTGAGATTTTTTTTGTATATTTTTAATTTTTCAGAAGTTACACAAAGATATAATTAAAATATGAGGATTAGTTGTCACGTCTAATCTGGAAAGTCCAGTCATCTTTCTATAAAGTTTTAAGAAAAAATCCCCTTTCAATTAAAATACTCACTAGAGAAAATCAGACTATACGGTCTTTACTAGCGGAATTGAGTTTTACTACTAGCAGTAAAGTATTGGATATTGGCACAGGGAGGGGAAATATTCTTAATCTTATACCCATTAAAGAAGTATTTTGTGTTGGGCTTGACTTTATTTATAATATGGTTTATAAATGTAAATCTGATTTTCCTGAAGTTCATTTTGTTAATGCGGATGGAAAAAGTTTCCCTTTCCATGAAAGTATTTTTGATTTGGTCTTATGCGTGGGTGTTTCTGAGTATGTTCATGAAATCGATGAGTTAATCAGAAGTATTAATGAAATATTAAAATTAAATGGTCATTGTATTTTTACAATTTCTCCTCCCAGAATCATTACTTATCTTAGATATGTAACTGGACATCGTCTTTATCCACGAGATCCTGGTAATTTTGAAAGATTACTGGTAAAAGAAGGATTCTTAAAAATTGATTGTGCTGTAACTCCATTCCAAATCCAATACTTACTTCGAAAATCACTTTAAGTAATAAAAGGAGCCCAAACCTTAGTTTCTTGTGATTTTAAATTTCATTGATTTTTATTTTAGTTCTCTAAATAATAAATGTTGACTTCTGGTGTTTTTCCGTCTATGTATATTTGCTAATATCTAGGGTGAATCATTGGTTTTACATACACTTATATCTTTGTAGTAAATGGTATTGCAATTTTTCAACCAAGTTATTTATGAAAATTATTTGAATATTTTGTTGTTAAAGAGGTTTTGTGGGATCTTTCAGAATTTTAACTTCAAAAATTCGGTTGAATTGTCTAAATTAAAAAGTGATATTTTTCTGAAAAATTGAATTAGAATTATTTTTATAACACTGGAGGCTCTTTGAAAACTGAGGTTAGAACCAGATTATTACTCAATCTAACTTTATTGGACAATGCCTGCCCTGTTAAATTGAATACCTGTCACATGGAGTTTCATATTTCTCGTGAAGCACGTCAGAGATATCAATTTGATGAAGAATTGTTCATGCTAAATGGGAATGTGATAATTGCTAATTTTCATGCTGCCAGAGTTTTTTCAAAAAAAATGAATGATAAAAAGGATGTTATTCATTTTCCAGAAAAAGCAGTTCGGGCTGGACAGATCAATGCGATGGGGTTAATCGATGAAATTCTGCATTATGTTGCTCAACTTTATCGTGAACAGGTAAATGCATCGGCTATCAAAGAGGCGTATGAATGGCTTGAGCAAAGTCTAGGTAAAGGAGCTCTGGATAATACTCTTTTAAGGTTTATTCAAGAATTTCCTCCCTTAAGTGTATATCAAGGCAAGGTTGATGATAAAACCTATCTGGATGGAACAACTGAAGGTCTTTCCAATAGGCATATTATTTTAGAAGAGCTTTTACTACTTTGGTTGGCAAATGTGAATCCTGCTTTCTCTCCATTCCTCGAATTATTTGATGATGAAAGCCTGGAGAAATTAACTGGTTATTTGAAGATCATTGATTCATTGAACTCATATTTTGAAAAACAATCGAAATTTGGACCGGATAATCAGAATTTAATAGATATGTTAAGGAGTCCGGCTATTGCATCTCCTTATTCCTTGACTGGGCAGTTGGATTATATTCGAAGAAAATGGGGTATCCTACTTGGGAAATATTTTTATCGATTATTGAGAAGTCTTGATTTAATCAGTGAAGAGGAAAAAGCAAGATTTTTGGGTGCTGGCAGGGCGCAGGTATATGAATTTCTTGGTAAAGACTTCGAACCGGAAAGGTTTAGTCCCGACAAAGATTGGATGCCCCGGGTAGTATTAATGGCTAAAAGCACTTATGTCTGGCTTGATCAATTATCAAAAAAATATAATCGTGCTGTTACCCGGCTGGATCAAATTCCCGATGAGGAGTTGGACCAGTTAGCGAGGTGGGGGTTTACTGGATTATGGCTTATTGGATTATGGGAAAGAAGCAAAGCTTCGCAGAAGATTAAACAGCTTTGCGGTAATCCCGAGGCGGTTGCTTCTGCTTATTCACTATATGAGTATTCTATAGCACAGGAACTCGGGGGAGAAGCGGCTTTTAACAACCTGAAAGAGCGAGCCTGGCAGCGCGGTATCCGAATGGCAGGGGATATGGTACCTAATCATATGGCAGTCGATTCCCGTTGGGTAATAGAGCATCCGCACTGGTTTATTTCGCTACCTTACAGTCCTTATCCCAATCACACTTTTAACGGAGAGAATTTGTCAGGAGATCAGCGCACCGGGATTTTTATTGAGGACCAATATTATAATCGAACAGATGCATCTGTGGTATTTAAACGAGTGGATTTTTACACCGGAGAAACCAGGTATATCTATCATGGTAATGATGGAACAAGTATGCCCTGGAATGACACTGCGCAGCTGGATTACCTCAAACCAGAGGTACGGGAAGCGGTAATCCAGACTATTCTTCATGTTGCACGTCAGTTTCCGATAATCCGTTTTGATGCTGCCATGACGCTGACAAAAAAACATTATCAACGACTCTGGTATCCTGAACCAGGGTCTGGTGGTGATATTCCAACCCGGGCTGAACATGGCCTCACCAGAAGGCAATTTAATGAGGCCATGCCTCGAGAATTCTGGCGCGAAGTGGTAGAAAGAGTAGCACAGGAAATTCCCGATACCCTTTTGCTGGCTGAAGCATTTTGGTTAATGGAAGGATACTTTGTTCGCACACTTGGCATGCATCGGGTTTATAACAGTGCTTTTATGAATATGTTAAAAAATGAAGATAACACACTGTATCGCTCTTCCATAAAAAATATTTTGGAATTTAATCCTGAGATATTAAAAAGGTTTGTCAACTTTATGAATAATCCTGATGAAGAAACAGCTGTGGCACAGTTCGGGAAAGGTGATAAATATTTTGGGGTCTCAATAATGCTGGTTACCATGCCGGGGCTCCCTATGTTTGGCCATGGGCAGGTAGAAGGATTTACCGAAAAGTACGGCATGGAATATCGGCGAGCTTACTGGAATGAACAACCTGATTGGGATCTGGTGCGTCGTCATGAACGGGAAATTTTTCCCTTACTTCATAAAAGATATCTCTTCGCTGAAGTATATAATTTTTACTTATTTGATTTTTACACTGCCGAAGGTCATGTGAATGAAAATGTTTTTGCTTATTCAAATAAGTTTCATGGCGAGCGGGGACTGGTGGTTTATCATAACAAATTTGAAAATACCGCCGGCTGGATAAAAAGCTCTGCAGCTTACTCGGTAAAAAAGGAAGGAAGCCAGGATCGGACACTCATACAGAAAAATTTGGGTGAAGCCCTGGATCTTCCCTATAATGATAGGCATTATGTCATATTTCGTGAACATATTTCCGGATTAGAATTTATCAGAAATAGTAAAAGTATCCATAATGACGGTCTTTATGTCTCTCTCCAAGCTTACCAATATCAGGTGTTTCTGGATTTCAGGGTTGTGGAGGATAACGTCTGGAATCATTATACTAATCTCGCTGCGTATTTACACGGCCAGGGCGTTCCGAATATTGATGAAGCCCTGAAAGAGACATTCTTAAGACCCCTTCATTCAGCTTTCAGAGAAGTAGTAAATATCGATCTCTTCCGGGAACTAGTCTCTCAGAAAATTGAGAAAAGAGGAGACGTATTGGATCACGCTTTAATGAAAAAAATCAGAAATAAAGTCATTCACCTTCTGGGAGAAATTAAGAATTTTACCTCTGGACAAGCTGATCTGGAAGGAATCGCTGCGGAAATTACTGAGAAGCTGGAAACTGGTTTGCATTTGATGGTAGTGGAAGAGAAACTAAAATGTGGGGATCTTAAGGACTTTAAAGCAGCTGTTAAATTATTAAAAACTATCTTAAAAAATAATAACGAAAACTGGTATATTTTATTTACCTGGTTATTGATTCATCGGCTTGGGAAAGTGGTTAATCCAACTTCGGTAGCGGAGGAGAGTCGATCAGGACTTGATGAATGGCTGTTACATAAAATTATTGAGGATAATTTTTATCAACTTGGTTTAAATGATGATTCGGTACGTAACGCTATCTTACTTATTAGAATTTTAACAACTCATCAACAATGGTGGTGTCTAAAAAATGAATCACCAATTACCCCATATGAGGTCATTTCACCATTGCTTCTAGATACTGAAGCGAGAGATTATCTTCAGATCAATCGTTTCAGGGACGTTCTGTGGTTTAACGGAGAAGCCTTTAAAAACTTAAGTGAATGGCTTTTTCTGATCGGTTTTCTAGATGCGGAAATGAGTAAGATGAAAACAGAAAAAGAGCGGTGCAAATTAATCGTCGAACGATATTCTCTGATTCGACAAATTATTAAAGCACAGGAAAAATCTGAATACCAACTGGAAAACCTGCTGACAATCCTGCGGGAATAAAGAGAAGGAAAATTTTCTTATGTTATGAATATGGGATGTTTGAAGAACATCCGCCTTTGTGCTCATTTCTTATTTTAGCAGCAGCATTTTACGGCTACTGGTAAAACTACCCGCTCTGATCCGATAAATATAAAGCCCTGATCCTACGGGTTGTCCCTGCTTATTTAATCCATCCCAACTCAGCTGATGAAATCCAGCATGTTTGGACTCATTCACCAAGGTAAGGATCTTTTTTCCATTGCTATCGAAAATTTCAAGATTAATTAATTGATCTTCAGGCAGGGAAAAGCAAAGGGTGGTTGATTGATTGAAGGGATTGGGATAATTTGGCAGAAGGGTATAATCATCCGGGATTGATTGATTCGATAAAGAAATACTTACCGGATCAAACGAGCAGCTTGCCCAGACGGTACCCCAGCGGCCATCTTCACCTTTGGAACTGTCTCCACGGACTGCGGCATATTCATTAAACACCCAGAAAATTTCATCATTGGCAGGATCAAGTGCCATACCGGTGTAATCTCCCCAACGGTTGGGTTTGGATTCTGGTAAATCACTAAAGGTCCGGACATAATAATCTTCTCCATCCCTGACTGTTTCTGAGGATTGAACAGTCCCGGGTGTGTCTCCAGTCTGGCGACCGGTTACATACGCTCCTGCATAAATGGTTTCTGCTGAAGCAGAAAATCCAAACTTTGCATCACCAGCACTATTAACCGCAATCGCCGGGTAGAAAGTGAAAGTATTGGGTGCAATGTCTTCACCACCAATGTTTCCCTGATCCAAAAGAGTCGGTGTACCGGAAGTGTTAATTTTTATCCAGTGAGCGGTTGTTTGCCCTGCATCAGGCTCAGTCCTGGGATTGATGGTAGTAGTAAGCCATAGCACATTGTTACGCCATACACAGTCCAGGACTCGGCGGTCATTTACTTCTATCAAAATATCAGAACCTAATTGGGGTGCATCGGGAAGTTCGGTCTGGGTGTCATTTTCGAGATTACCTAAACTTACATAAGGAAGAAGAGAAAATTTGGGTGTTCCCAAAGGATCGTTGATACGCACAACCTGGAGGAATTCTATTGTACCATTTGACAACCCACTGTAGGTCACTAAGTATGTACCAACACCACTTCCTGCCCCACTGGTCCCAAAAACCTGTGCTGGCATGGTGGTTGTAGCAATTCCATTATTGCTGGCATACGGATCGTATACTGCTACTGAGGCTGAGTCGCCTGCATAAAAACCTTCACTGGTACCCTTATCAATTATCCAGAGGTGGGTTTTATTTGTACCGGTTCCTCCTTCAAAAGAGAACATGTTAGCGGTGATATAAATAGCCTCTTCATCTACCTCGAATCCGGGATAATCTGCCCAATATTCCTCTGTCCCGATAAGAGTTTTAGCATTAATTTCGTGATAATACCAATCCTGGGCAGTGGCACTTTCTGGTGTGCCATCTTTGGAAACAGCAAGAAAAATCCTCGATTTATTTCCAGGATCTGGATTACTGCCGCTTTGCTCTTTTTCCAGAACAACAACCAGAAAACGGTCTTCATAATGATCATAAACGACTTTGGGATCGAAAGTAAAAGTCTGAGGAGATAGATCTTGAAATAAATCTTTCAGTGCGTCGCGCCATAAAAGTGTACCACTCTTACTTCGAACTTCAATCATTACATTAACCACTGCAATCAACCGATCAATTCCGGCCGCACCTATGGGATCAGGGGGAATAAAGACTCTCTTATCATTTTCTTTGGCATTGTCGCTAAAGTCAAATCCCAAGAAATTGGTGACGATATCAGCTGGTGAAAGGGTGGGATTGAGAACGTAGCGATGCGGCTTATCAGATATGAAGGTTGAGCTCATTGGAAGAGATGACATAAAGGATCCACCGGATTTTACCGGTGATCCCTCAGTAAATAGTCGGGGAATTCTGTTATCGGCTGTCTGACTCGATCCCAAATACGCAATCAGCCAGGGAAAAAGAAGAACGTACTTAAAAAAATAATGGTCTCTATGATTATTTTTATTTCTTAATAAATTTTGTACCTTATTTGAAAAAAACATGAGAAATTCCTCTCCATTTTTCCATGGTATTTTCTATTCTGCAACAGAATAATACTTTAATATACATAAAACCATGGATTAAATAATTTTCAAAATAATAATTATTAAATCAGATAGTTTATTAACTTTCATACTGTTATGATTTTAATCATGGGAAAATGATTGACATTTTAAAATTAAAAGGTCTAAATTAATCAAAAAATCTTGGTAAACAATCTGTTTTTTATATGAAAATCAGAGGATATTAATTTTAACTAGGATGGAATGAATAGGGCTTATACCACATTTTTACCTGTTGGGTTGGGTACTTTATCTCTTGGTCTGCAAATTGTCTTCATTCGCATGTTACTGGAAATCTTTCATGGAAATGAATTGGCTATCGGCTGGCTTTTGGCTGTCTGGCTTATTGGCACCTCCAGTGGTGCCTTTTTCTTCTCCAAATTACTGAGAAAGACCCGAATATGGAATTGGTTTCTTTTAGGTCTATTTCCCATTATTTTTATTAATTATATATTTATCAAGTTTATTCCCAAAATTTTCCACATTATTCCAGGAATTACACTATCATTACTGCATCTAATTCCAATTTCGTTTCTCGCCATTATGCCTGCTGCCATCCTCTGTGGATTGTTATTCCCTTATATTAGTGAATATCTCCATCGAACAAATGGTCGAGAGATTTCTTTCAACATTAATAAAGTATATATTTGGGAAAGTGTTGGTTCTCTACTGGCATCTTTTACCTTAAATTTTTTGCTCTTTCACCGTTTAAATAACCTGCAAATTATCCTTTTTTTTATCATCATTTTTTCACTCCCCCTTGTTCTGATAAAAAACTATCGTTTGTCCGCTATGGTTTTTATAGGGCTTGGCCTTTTACTTTACCTGTACAGCCCGCTTATGGTAGATAAGATAAATCAGTCTATATTCATGCCTTATACCATCATTCAGGAAAAGGAAACACCTTACGGAAATGTCAAGTTGATGAAACTGGAAGATCAGCTGGTTTTGCTAAACCAGGGTATTATTGAATATTCGTCACCGGATATTTTCGCAGCAGAAACCAATGCGCTGTTTCCCGTACTCTTACATCCGAAACCAAGACGTGTATTAATGGTTGGTGGAAATTTGACTAATGTCATTTCATATTTTGAAAGAATAAGTGATATCTCTGAGTTAGATTTTTTGGAGAGAGATCCATATCTAGTTGAACTGCAAAAAAAGTTCATAGAGAATCAGAGGACGGGAAATACGCTTCAGTTAAATTTTATTATTGACGATATCAGAAGTTATTTCAGGAAAACAACTAAAAAATATGATGTCATTTGTCTTAATCACCCGGAGCCGGTTACCTTGAGTCTTAACCGAGTTTATACCTCAGAGTTTTATAGTATGATTAAAAAACGTTTAAGCGAAAGTGGACTTTACTTTTTTGCAATCCAGTCATCCGAGAATTATTTGGATGAATACCTGGCACAATATATAAACTTGTTGAAAAATACCCTTACGCTATCTTTCAACAATGTTTTTATTATTCCGGGTGATCAGAACTACTTTTTGGCTAGTGATTCTCTAAAATTTACTAGTATTCTGGACAAGTGGATTGAACGACTGCAACAGTTCGACCTTGATCCCCAATATTTATCGGAGTATTACCTGAGTTACCGCATTTCCCCTGAAAGACTCAGGCAATTTTCCGGACAATTGGATCGCTGGAAGATTGACAGGATAAATACAGATTTCAACTTAAACGGATATGTGTATCATTTTCGCATCTGGAGTCACGCCTTTGAACAGAACATTCAAGAATATTTTGAAATCATCAGACGTTATCGTTTCATGCTGGTGATTGTTATTCTATTACTGG
>SMTZ1_10001161_pt1 | contig 32749 bp, 35 predicted proteins | sample DeeMarSWOR136_30_FD_25667 | JGI IMG/M metagenome (IMG submission 25667) | reverse complement strand
AACATATATTACGTTTTCGTCCGGATTTACTTCTTTTTCTGGCATATTTTTTTCTCCCTGTTATTTCATTAGATATTTTGTTTTCATACAAACAAGACAATCATTTATAAATCTTTCGTCTATCGTTTTTTCTTATTTTTAAACATAAATTGAAATTTTATTTCTTTATTTTTTCTCCATATTTAAACTAAATTAGTTAGATTTATATTCTATACACTTTTACAAGATTCAAATCTTCGATTAGATTTATTAGGCTGTAATATTATGGAAATATTGGAAGATAAACCAGGTAAAAAGCTATTACTTTTAGGAAACGAAGCGATTACAAGAGGTGCTATTGAAGCAGGTATAGATGTTGCTACCACTTATCCCGGAACACCATCTTCTGAAATAGCAGATACCTTTTCTTTGATAGCTAGAGAAGCAACTAATAAAAATAAAAATCCTAGTTTTTATTTTGAATATTCAACCAATGAAAAAGTTGCATTAGAAGTTGCTGCAGCTGCTTCTATCTGTGGTTTACGTTCACTTACTTGTATGAAACATGTTGGTCTGAATGTAGCAAGTGATGCATTCATGACGTATGTATATATTGGTTGCAAAGGAGGGCATATAATTGTATCAGCAGATGATCCAGGTTGTCATTCATCTCAAAATGAACAAGATAATAGATATTATGCAATTTTTTCTGGTGCTCCAATGCTTGAGCCAGCAACTCCACAAGAAGCAAAAGAAATGACTAGACTTGGCTTTGATATATCTGAAGAATTAAAATTACATATCTTACTTCGAACTACAACTCGACTAAATCATATAAGAGGCCCAGTAGAAACAAAAACATTAAGAGAACCAAGACGCAAAGGACATTTTGAAAAAAATCCGATGCTAGTAACTACACCAGCTGTTGCGCGGGTTAGGCATTCTGAACTTTTAAAAACATTAAAAAAAGCAGAGGAACTTTCAGAAAAATCACAATTTAATTATATACTTAATTTTGGTAAACCAGATGATTGGGGGATAGTTACATCTGGTGTATCGTTTAATTATGTTAAAGAAATTGTAGAAGATCTTAAACTAAATGTTAGAATTTTAAAACTGGGAATGACCCATCCGTTACCTAAAAAGATGTGTGAAAAATTTATTAAATCATGTAAAAATATTATTGTTGTTGAAGAGCTTGAACCAATTCTTGAAGATCAATTTAAGGTAATTGCCCATAATATTGGTTCAAATGTAAAAATTTTTGGGAAATCAACGGGCCATTTTTCCAGACTTTATGAATACAATCCAGATATTGTGGCTAATGCTTTATCAAAGATTTTTAATGTAGAAAATCCTTTTCATAAACCAGAAGAAGCTAAAATTACCCTCCCTAGTCGACCACCAATTCTTTGTCCTGGTTGTCCGCATAGAGCTACATATTATGCTGCAAAAAAAGCAAAACCAAAGGACGTTATTTATCCAACGGACATAGGCTGTTATACACTTGGTAGATATAAACCACTTGAAATGGCTGATTTACTTCTATGCATGGGATCAAATGCTGGAACTGCTTGTGGGCTTGCTATTGCAACTGATCAAAAAATAATTTCATTTATGGGGGATTCAACATTTTTCCATGCAGCAATACCAGCAATAATTGATGCAGCTCATCATAATCATGATGTAGTTATTACTATTCTTGATAATAGAACAACCGCCATGACTGGGCATCAACCTCATCCTGGAACAGATTTTGATGGTATGGGACGAAAAGCAAAGCGTATTTTGGTTGAGGATGTTGTAAAAGGATGTGGTATAAATCAAGTTGAGGTAGTAGATCCAAATAAAATCAAAGAAACAACTGAAGCATTTAAACGTGCACTTGAATTTAAAGGCCCAGCGATTATTGTCAGTAAGTCTCCCTGTATTATTCTTGAAAACCGAAATAAGCTCAAGCGTGGAGAAGATATATTCATTTATGAAATTGATCAAGAAAAATGTAAAAAATGTAAGATATGTATAGCTCAGTTTGGTTGTCCTGCTTTTTATTATGGAAAAGATGAGAGCATCTTTATTGATAATCAACAGTGCAACGGGTGTGGTAACTGTGCTAGTATCTGTCCTTTTGATGCAATATTCCCCGGGAAGGTAATGAAATGAAAAATAAAATAAGCATATTATTAACTGGAGTCGGCGGTCATGGTGTTATAACTGCAGCAAATATTCTTGGTAAAACGGCTATTAAAACAGGACTTAACGTTTATGTCTCTGAAATACATGGTATGGCTCAAAGAGGCGGTACTGTCAATTGTACTGTTAGAATAGGTGATGTTTCAACTGCCTTAATAGCAAATGGAAATGCTGATGTAATTCTAAGTACAGAGCCAATAGAAACATTGCGTTACATAAATTATTCAAATAAAAACACTAAAATAATTACAGATGTAACTCCTGTAATACCCTTTACTGTTTCAGCTGCCATGGAAGATTACCCAGATTTAGATAAAATCTTTGAAGAATTAAAAAAATATGGGACATTATACAAGATAGATGCAGGAAAGATTTCAAAAGAAGCAGGTTCCATATTAACTAAAAACACTGTTATGCTCGGGGCTCTTGCAGGAATTGATATTTTACCTTTCAAACCAGAATTACTTTTAGAAACAATTCTTGAGAATATATCTAAAAGATATAAAGAAATAAATAAAAAAGCATTTGAAGGTGGTTTAAAAGCTATTAAGAAATCTTAATATTTTAGCAGATTATCTTTTAAATACTTAAAAAAAATTAGTATAATGTATGTTTTGTGTTGAATGCGGTAAAGAAGTGCCCATATTCAGGGATGGTGTATGTATTAGTTGTTATCTTAAAACACATACTTTTACAAAAGGCCCATCTTATATTGATATACCAATCTGTGTACATTGTAATTCTTACAAATTTAAAAACACATGGGCTTCTTATTTATTTGATGATGCTCTACAAAGAGCGATTAAAAACGAGTTTAAAATAAGTAAAGAACTAGAAAAAATAAATATTAATACAGAATGCAAAGAAACAATGGATGGAAAATCCTGTAAAATAATTATTTCAGGTTTTTTAGATAATGTTGAAATAGTTGAAGAACACAATTTTCAAGTTCGATTAAAACGCTGTGTTTGTGATGTTTGCTCTAAACGTCATGGTGGATATTATGAAGCAATTGTTCAGATAAGATCAACCAATAGAGCATTAACAAAAAAAGAACTAGAAGATATTACAAAAACTGTTGAAACCCTTGTAGAAGATTTACAATCAAAGGGAAACCGGGGACTTTTTATAGCAGATATAGGAGAAGAGCATGGTGGACTTGATTTTTACATTAGTGAAAAAGGTACAGGATTTAACATTGCAAAAAAAATCCAAGAAAAATATGGTGGAGAGATAAAAAAATCATCAAAAGATGCTGGAGTAAAAGATAGTAGACAGATTCGTAGAATGACGTTTCTAATTAGACTTCCATCTTATAAAAAAAATGATTTCTTAGAATTAAAGAATTCATGTTTTTTAATAAAATCTATACATGGTAATAAAATTAGATTAATAGATTTGTCAACATGGGAAGAAGTTAAACTAGAACACAAAAACTTAGAAAAAGCAGATGTAATTGGTGGAAAAGAGTTGATTAAAGAAATGATTTTTGTTAGTCAATCAGATAACGATATACAATTAATGGATCCAGAAAAATATGAATTAAAATATATTAAAAAACCAAGGTCTATTGAGTTTAAATCTGAAAAAATAAAAACGGTTTGGATGAAAGATAAAATATTTCTTTATCCAGAAAATTATTAACCATTTAAAGAAAATCAATATTTTTAGTTCTATTGGAAATTTCCCCCGCTATGTTTGTAAGCATCAACTTTTTTATTTCTTCTTTGTTTTTTGAATGAGCAAGTACCCACATGAGTTTTACAAAGGATGTTTCTGGAAGCATATCCTCACCAGGAATCACTCCTAATTTTATTAGATCTCTACCGGTTGAATAGACATTCATGTTTATTCGCCCAAAAATACACTGTGAGGTCATGACAATTGCAGTTCCTTTGTTGATAAGTTGTTTTATTTTAGGAAAAACCTTTTCAGGAACATGCCCTAAACCTGTTCCAATGAGAATAATTCCTTTTTTATCAGGTATATCTTCGGTTTTCAATCCGGGATATGAATAAACCATTGCTAAATCTTCTTCCATTTCATTATTAACTATAACTTTTCCAGGTGTTTTCTTTTTATATTCTTCATAAATTTTTATTTCTCCATCTTCAACTTTTCCTAAAGGAGATTCATTGACTGACTTGAAAGCATCTCGTCTTGAAGTATGAAACTTACGTACTTTTACTCCTCGGTAAATTGTGTTATATTTATCTGATGTTTCACCATGCATTACAACAACAACTTCTCCAATGTCTGATTTTGCTGCAACGGTCACAGCTGAAATTAAGTTTTGTGCAGCATCTGAAGAAGGCCGGTCACTGGATCTTTGAGCACCTACTAAAACCACGGGTCCTGAGAGATTTTTTAACATAAACGACAATGCAGCGGCAGTATAACCAAGTGTATCAGTTCCATGAGGAATAACCACACCTTGTGCACCATTATTTAACTCCTTTGCAACTTCATTTGCTAAGGTCTTCCAATGATTAACTTCCAAGTTTTCGCTAAACATCTGAAAGGCAACATATGCCTTTACATTGCAAATATCAAAAATTTCAGGTACAGAAAATGCAAGCTCCTCAGCGTTTGTTGCAGGATGAACTGCCCCTGTTCTATAATCAACGTAACATGCAATAGTTCCACCTGTTCCTATAATTGAAACAGTAGGTTTATTTTTATCAAAAGGAATTGTCTTTGATTTTTTATCAACAATTTTTTGTTTTTCTAAAAGTGTAATTTTTGTATCGCAATCAACTGCAAGTCCTATGTTATAACCATTATCAAGTTTTATTGTTATAATGTCTTCATCACTAAATTGATGATGAGGCATAAGTATTCCTTCTTTTTTTAATGTCTTAGTTTCAACTAATATTTTGTCACCATCTTCTGCATTAATATTTTTTAATAAATCCTCAATATACTTTTTTCTAGTCATTCAATTCAAGGAAATAATATAAATAAAGTTTTTAAAGAATTATCTAAAATATATTTAAAATTTAAACTAAATCAAGTATGGTTTTTTTGCAGGTCGCCAATCAAATTTAAACCATGGAATAAACATTCTGAATTTACCAAAAATTATCTTAGGAAAACCATGTATTATTTGATTATCCCAATAATTACCTTTCCAGTGATTTAAAAAAGATTCTAATAGAAATTTTACATGTCGTTTATTACCGATGAAATTATTTTTGTAGAATTTATTTAATTTATTATTTGTAAGATAAATTCCAATTTTGTTTTTAGTAAGATTATTATTTTTAATAAGGTTTTTACTGGATCCATATCCTAAGTATACTCCTGCCTTTTTAATTGATGAGATTGTGTTGTTTAAAATAGTGTTTTTATTTGAGTCACAAATACTTATTCCCCAATAAACGCAATTTGTGATATTATTTTTCAAGATTATATTTTCATCAGACATTTCCAGATGAATACCTCCATATATACTAGATATAGTATTATTGGAAAATATGTTGTTTTTCACATGTGAACCCCAAATGGCTAAGCCGTTGTCTTTACTGTTAATACTATAAAATTTATTTTGCGAAATATTGTTATTGCTGCAAATTGGTTTATCAGGTACAGATTTAAAGAGTTTTATACCGTCTCCTCCATTTATTTCAATTAAATTATTACATATTTTGTTATTAGATGACTCAAGCCGAATTCCATTAATACATTGTAAAATTCTATTATTTAGTATATCATTATTATTACTAAATGAATATATCTTTATTCCAACAGGATTGTAAAATAAACTAGGTTTGTAATCCCATGTGATTATATTGTCTAAAATAATGTTATTTTTTGAAAAAATCTCTATAGCCGCATCTATATTATTTTTTGTATAACTTAAATTATCTCCACAATTTTTTATTGTAAATCCGTTAATTGTTACAAAAACAGAAGCAATAGAAATTACAGTTTCCAAGTGATTACCATCAATAATGGTTGTATTTTTTTCTTCACCAATTAATCTTATTGACTTATTTAAAATAACATGTTCATAATATGTTCCATTATAAACAAAAATTACATCTCCATCTGCTGCATTGTCTATTGCATCTTGAATTAAAGTATAGTTTGCTCCTCCGTCGTCATCAACATAAATTATTGTTTGATTTAGAATGGGATTTTTAGTATTTGCTAAAATACAGGAATTATTTATTAATAAAAAAATAAGAAAGAATAGAACGAATTTTTTCATATTTTTTATAACAACCTTAAATTCATAATTAGCTGTTGGAATCTAGGTAAAAATCTAAATAATTGAAGTAAGAAATTTACACTTCTAATGTTATTTACTGCACCATATGCATTGACAAGCCCATATCCGTATTTCCAGTCATTTCCGGGATTACCTAAATCCGTTGCTGTGGAAAATAATTTAATTTCACATGAAGTTGCACTAGAACCAGAATGTGCACTAAAATATAGTGCTGCTACTGCTGCTACATGTGGTGTAGCCATAGATGTACCACTTAATTTCTCATAATTATTTCCTTCAACTGTTGAAATAATATTGTCACCTGGTGCTACTAAATCAAGATTAGGTCCATAGTTACTCCAACTACATAGATTTAGATTTTCATCCACTGCACCAACTGATATTACTCCTGCAGCAGCTACTATTAAAACTCCCTTAATATAGCGTGCATAGTTACAAGCTAAATGTAAAACTGTGGATATGCCATAACCACCAAGACTCAAACTAATAACTTGATCACTGTATTTTGCTACATGAATGATTCCTTTTGCAATAGTACTTGCATAACCTGCTCCATCATTATCCAATATTTTTATGTAATCCGTCCAAACATTTGGTGCTGCTCCAGTAATACCTTTGAGATTATCAATTGTAGCACCAATTATACCTGCACAATGAGTGCCGTGTTTAATATAACAATCATCCATAGGATCGTTATCATTGTTTACAAAATCATAGTTAACAGATGAATGTTTATTAGATATATCCTCATGAAAATAGTTGCATCCTGTATCTAATATTGCTACACTAACAGTCCATTTGCCCTTTTCTTTGTTCCATACTTGTGGACAATTTATTGCTTTTAAACCCCATTGTTCATTCCAAAGAGGATCATTTGGTATATAGCAAGTTTGGTAAACATAGTTTAACTCTGTATATTCTACATTCTCACTTTGATTTACAATTTCCATAAAATCTTCTAGTTCTATACCATATATTTCTACTACAACAGTATTTAACTCAACAAGTTTATCAACAATAGGATATCCTTCTACTTCGTCGATTTTGTTTATATCTACATATGATTTAAAACCAACAATTACTTGATTTGAGCTGTAATATACGATTTTAGGATCAAAGGTTACATCTGAGCTGTATTTTTTATATTCAATCTCATAGGGCTCATAATTTTTTTCTTCAGAAATCACTTTATTTATAAGTTTATCTAGATCAAAATCTCTAACATTTTTTAAGTTTTTATTATTAATTTTTTCTTTATGTTGTTCAGCATTTAAAAAAGTAGGAAAAGACAAATGCAATATTTTATTTTTTAGATTCAGGTATTTACTTAGAAATTCCTGTATAATTAATCTTATGTTTTCTTTGACTTTGTTTCTAGGAAATTTAATTGTTCGAAGTACTTTCATAGTTCCATTTGCATAAGCCCAAGAAAATATTTTCAATGAGTGTTTATCTTCATTAGTTTCCCAGTTATGAATTTTTACAGTACAGTCTTTTTTAGTCCATGTAAAAAATTCATCTTCGTATTTAGAAGGTACTTCAAATTCAAAATAATACATAGTTTGACCAACACCTTCACTTTTTTTTCCTCTGCAACGTACTTCTATTTCATGACTTTCTTTAATTGTTGATACACATAATTGTACAGTCATATTATTTTTCCAGGGCTCGGATTGCATCCAAACTTCAAAATTTTCAATTATATTAGATATTGATTGTGCGGTGTTTATCAACTCAGGAATTAACCATTTTGAAGCTTCTTCTTCTATTTTTTCCACAGATTCTTTAACGTATTTAAAATAGTCAACTAACAAGTTGATAAATCCAAAAGGTATTGGTTTACCAAAAATATCACATAATATACATTTAATTAAATCATCAACCCAGCATGATATTATATTAATATTATTTTTCTCTGTTTGAGCAAATTCTATAAAATTAACTATTATTTTTTTTAATAAATTGCAGATAGGATATATAAACATAAACAAATCCCAAATATATCCTAAACGTGTTCTTATTAGAGCTGAGTAATTTTCAGGATTAAAAGGAAAATCATAATACCATAATTCTCCACAACCTGCTGAAATATTCAAATAAGTATGTGGTGCTCCAACTCCAACTTGTGAGTCAGTTGGTTCATAATTTCGTGTATCTGACCAAAATTTTATAGTTCCAATGTCGACATTGTTATTTGGATTTGGATCAATTTCTTGCATAGATACTGTTAGTGAAAAAAATTTTCCAGCAATGTATCTTTCTTCATCCTCGCTTGGAATAAAACTACTGGTTATATTATAAAAATCATGATGAAAAGTAATATTTTTACCAATATACAAATTTTCTACAGGCTTTATCCATTCAAATATAAATTGATGTTCAGGATGTTCATCCATTCCTAAAATTTTTAATTTAAGATTTAGATCTTTGAATAAAATATTGGTAGGCCCGTTATTTGTAATTGTGTAAACTAATTTGTAAAATACTCTGGAATTTTCATGCCAAGCAGATGGTATATAATTTTCAACTAAACTACATTCATTTATTTTTATTTCTAAGTCAATCATTTCAAATTCCCTGATTTTCTTTTCTTCTTTGAAATTTTTACTAGTTGCAATAGGATTTATTACCAAAGCCAATAATAAAACAAAAGCACAAATTCCAAAAAATTTTTTTCTATTCATATTTTTACCACCTCACATATTAATTATTCTCATAAATTTATATTATTTGTAACAAATAATAACAAAATTTTCGTTGTTAAGTAGCTTAAAAAAAACATTTTGTTAAAAAACACGACAAAACAATATTTTTTTGTTTATATTAAACTAATTAATTTTTTTAAACCTAATCTTTTTATTATTTCCATTTATTTCTTAATAAATGCGTATTGCAATTAAATTTGCGTACAACGGAATGAAGTTTCAAGGATATGCAAGACAACCTAAATTAAAAACTATTGAAGGAGAAATCATAGATTTACTAATTAAATATAATATCATTAAAAACCCAAAAGAATCAAAATTTAGATCAGCTAGTAGAACAGATAAAGGAACTTCTGCTTTTGGTAATGTTATTGCATTTAATACATTAATAAAAAAAGATATTGTTTTTAAAAAACTAAAAAAATTCAAAAGAGACATTTTTTTTTATGGAATAAAAAATGTTAAACAAGAATTTTTCCCTAGATATGCAAAACTTAGAATTTATAGTTATTATCTTAAAAAAAAAGATTTTGAAGTTGACAAGATAATAGATGTAGCATCAATTTTTATAGGTGAACATAATTTTAGTAATTTTGCAAAAGTAGAATTGGATAAAAATCCTATAAGAACAATTGAAAACATTGTTTTAGTTGAACAAAACTATTTTTTAATTATAAATTTCTATGCACAAACATTTCTTTGGCATCAGATCAGAAGGATTATCTCTGCTATTAAAAAATTTGGAAATGGAAAACTTACAAAAGAAGAAATAGAAAATGCTATTAAAAATCCAAATAAAAAAGTTGATTTTGGTTTAGTGTCAGCTGAAACATTAGTTTTAAAAGATATTATTTATGATTTTAATTTTGATTATGAAAAAAATTATTTAAAAAAACTAAAAGAGTTTGAAAATAATATTTTTTTATTTTTAAAAAATCTAGATTAAAATATATTTATATACAAAAATCTTATATATTTGAAAGACTGTTTTACCTAATGGCGAATATCATGATGCGTACAAAAGTTGTTAATGATTCTACTGATTTAGTTCCCTTGCTTAGAGCTTTTGATAATAAGGTAAAAAAAGAGGTGTTTAATGAAGTTTTAACTGATTGGAAGCCTCTTAGTGAAATTAAAGGTAAATATGGAGCTGAGGGAGAAGACGCTCTTGAATATTTTGATAAAATGAGACTTGTTGAAACCAAATGGACCACTCCTGAAGAAGGTATTGAAGGTAGACCGCAAAAAAAATATCGCTCGTATTACTCTGCTTTTAATATTAACATTTCCTGCCCCGTTAACGAAATAAGTGAAATATTTACAGTGGCGTCTTTAAGTAAATTAGAATTTGAGAAACTAGAAGATAAAATCTATAGTTATGTTGGAGATGATGGAAAATTCGGTAACATGGTGGCTGAAAACTTTAATCTCTCAAATCTTGCATTAAAAGGTCTTGTTAAAAGATCAAATAAATTTTGTTACAAAGGTCTTAAACTTAGTAGAAAGGATTAACTAATATAATAATTTAAATCAAATGGTATTTTAAAGTAATTAATATACCTATTTTCAACATGAGTTATGAGATAATTATTCAGGCTCTTTGGCTTGTACTTCCTGCTTACATTGCTAATGCAAGTGCGCTTTTAGTCGGTGGCGGTACACCTATTGATTTTGGTAAAAATTGGAAAGATGGAAAACGAATTCTTGGTGATGGTAAAACCTGGCGAGGACTAATTACTGGTGCTTTGGTTGGAATGACTGGTGGTTTTGGCCTTTCTATTGTTGCTAAATATGCTGCATCAAGTGATTTTTCATTTTTAGGTATTAATGATTTTACTGGTTTCCCTCTTATGATTCCTGTTATTGCATCTATTTGTTTTGGTGCTTTAATTGGAGATATTATTGAAAGTTTTTTTAAAAGAAGAATAGGTAAGGGTCGTGGAGAGGATTGGATTCCTTTTGATCAAATAGATTTTATTTTGGGTGCTTTGTTTTTTAGTTTTGTTGTAGCCGGTGTTTTACAAATTATTGGTTTAACAAATAATAACTGGTTTTTTGAAAGTTTTAGTCTTTGGCATATATTGGTTTTGGTTTTTATTACTCCTTTTTTTCATTTGTTTGCAAATTTTGTGAATAAAAAGGCAATTTCTAAAAAACTTAGTAAATAAATTATATAAGCAAAATGTTTTATTTTTTTAAAAAACGAGTAGATTATATGTCGTCTGATGAAAATGTTTCTATGAACAAAGAATTACAAAAATGGATTGATGAATCTAAAGAAAATTTAAAAGATTATAAAAGTAAAGAAGATGAACCAATTAAACCTTCGGGTGCCTGTCAGATTTGTGGTATGAAAAAAGCAGAAGTTGTTTGCATAAAATGTAAAAAATCTGTTTGTAAATCTTGTTATTTTAAAATAATAGGTATTTGTAAAATGTGTATTCCAAGAGATATTGCTAAAAAATGGGATGGTTCAGTTCCTGATTGGGAGAAAACACTTGGTATAGAATGGGTTGAGTAAATTTATTTTTGTTTTTCTCTTTTTATTCTTTCTCCTTCTTGCCAAAGTGCCCACATCACTCTAGCAGTTCTCCAGGATGAAGGATATATAGGTACTCCTACTGCTTTTAAATCAAGTACTAGATCCTCAAACTCTTTTCCTCCTACCCACATACCTAGTATTGGTTTTTTGTATTCATGATGTAGTTTTTGTTGATTCACCATCTTTAGTATGGCACCTGTGTATTCTTTTGGTCTTGCATATCCAGCATGAATTGATGCAACAATGATTCCATCAATATTTGGGTCTTGTAGTAATGCTTGTGTTGCTGACCAGTATCTATAAAATCCTGCATCTCCTACTAAATCTACAGGATTGTTGGGTTTAACCAAGGGTGGAAGCACCTTTTCTATTTTTTTGTAAGTACTCTTAGATAGTTTTGGTATAACAAGACCGTTTTCTTCTAGCGCATCACTTAGTAGTATTCCTACTCCCCCACCATTTGTTATTATTCCAATTCTATTTCCACTTGCTGGTGGTTGTACAGATAAAGCTCGTGCCATGTCAAAGAGTTCTACTACATCTCGACATCTTATTCCTCCTGCTTGTTTGATTGCAGAACTATAGATTGCATCACTACCTGCCATAGAACCTGTGTGTGACGCTGTTGCCCTTGCTCCTGATACACTTTTTCCAGCTTTAACAACTAAAACCGGTTTATTACATGCTTTTATACTGTTCATAAAGGCTCTACCGTCTTTAATTGCTTCAATGTATAAACCTATTACTTTTGTTTCAGGGTCTTTTGATAAATAGTCAATTAAATCATCATCATCTATGTCGATTTTGTTACCCATTCCTATTATTTTTGATAAACCGACAAACTCGTTATTTGCAAGGTAAATCATACCCACGCCTAGTGCTCCACTTTGACTAATTAGTGCTAGATTTCCTTTTCTTGGTGTTCCAAAAACAAAAGATGCATCAAGACTATCTGATGCATTTTTATAGCCCATTGTATTAGGACCGAGTATACGAATACCTGTTTCTTCAACTAGTTTCTTTATCTCTTCTTCACCTGTATGATTTCCTATTTCACTAAAACCTGATGTGATTATTATTATATATTTGACTTTTTTTTCAACACAATCCTTTACAACTGTTGAGACAATTGATGCGGGAACTGAAATAAGTACAAGGTCAATCGGACCAGGTATATCGGTTAATTTCTTATAGCATTTCAAACCTAAAATTTCATCTTCATTTAGATTAACTGGATAAAGTTTACATTGATAATCTGAAATAAGTATATTTTTAAAAGCAGCATGACCGATTTTTGTTGGATTAGCAGAGGCACCTACTACTGCAATTGTTTTTGGTTTAAAAAATAGCTCAAGATTTTTATTCATAATTAATTTTCCCTAAAAACATCAACAATTTTTATGATGCTTTCAACCTAAGACATTGTGTTTTATTACTTAAAAGTAGTGTAAAATATTTTTTCTTAACTAAAAATATTGCTTCATAATTTCAATAATTTCAGTACTGTTTCTTGCCTTTCTATAATCTTCAAGCGGCTCTTTATTAAATTCTAAAAATTGTGCTCCCCAGTTATAAATTTTTAAAATCTCAGAAGCATGATACGTTTCTCCAAGTATATATAAAGATGCAGCAAAAGCTTCAAGAGTGGTAAGCTTAAAGGCTTTACCATAATTTACAGGATTAACTGCTACAATAAAAGGAAGTGCTCTTGCTGCACATCTTTTATTTAAAAAATCAAAACTTTTTTCAGCATTTACCCATGAACAATCAACAGCAAGTATTCCGTGCTTTTTTGCAATAGTTAAATCTTCTTTTGAAATACTTTTTTTTGCAAATGGATTTAATAAAATAGCTTTCTTTGGTGTTTTTTTAATATCTTTTATAATTTCTGCAAAACCAAATCTATATAGTTTTTTAGCAGTACACTTTTTCGGATCATCTTCATTTGCATGATAAATTATAAGTTTTATTTTTTCCTTCATTTTATTCCAATTTTTATATCAAAAACAAAATGACTAATTCCTGGTGCATATGATTTAATTTTCTTATATTTTAAAAGTTTAAATTTACATTTTTTTTTCTTAACTTCTTTATCAATTATTTTTATAGGTTTTTCAGGTACAACCTTATCAGGATAAATATCATGATAATGAATAATTCCAATATTATCTTCTAAACATTCAATCGCAGTTGGTAAGAATAAATATGTTTTATTAATATATCCCATAACAACTCTATTTGCAATATTTTTTGGTGCAATTATTCTGTTGTCTCCTTTAATAGGTTGTACAACCGATGTTACATTATTTAAAACGATATTTTCACATAAAAAATTAAAAGCCATTTTATTTTTTTCACAAGCAAAAATTTTTTTTGGTTTACAATAAACCGCAATAGGCAAAGAAAAATAACCTATTCCAGCAAAAAGATCAACAACTGTTTCTTTTTTATTTGAAATTTTAGCCATACGTATTCTTTCTTTCATATTGCCTGAGGAAAACATAATTTTCTGCGAGTCTAATTTAAATTTAATTGCGTTTTCTTTATGAACTGTTACAGTATTTTTATCACCATATATGATTTCTACTAAGGGTTTTCTAAATTCTCCTTTTATTCCACCAATGTCATTTAAAACAGTTTTACAACCTAAAACATTTGCATAATATTTTCCAATAAATTCTTTATAATCACTAAATTCCGTTGGTAAAACTATAGTTAAAACATTACCTACTTTTTCCCACTTATTAGGTATTTTACGTAATAATTCAGACGGGATTTTTTTTGAAAGCAATTGCTGAATTTCTTTAAATGGAGTTTTAAACTTATTTTGCATTAATATATGTTGTAAACCATAAACATTTTTAATACTTTCAATAACCTCTAATTTTTGTTTATATATCTAAATTTACAATTTATTGTTTGAGTGATTTCACCGGACGGTTGAAAAACCGGTTATCCACTCTTTTTTCCTTTCCTCCCGGTAAACCCGTCCGGATTTTCTCCTCAAATATAATTATCGAGAGTAAGTATTATATGGGGATGCCTAATAACAAGCTCAAAAACAGGTGTATATAATGACACAAGAAAAAATTACAAAAGATATGAATATAAAAGATGTAATAAGTAAATATCCAGAGGTAATACCCGTTTTTGCTAAATACAATATGGGTTGCATTGGTTGTATAGCAGCATCTTTTGAAAAAATTAGTGACATTGCTCAAGTCCATGGAGTTAATGTTGATGCGTTTGTAGAAGAATTAAATAATGTATTACAAAACAAATAAAACTATAATGAACTTTTTGTAATTACTAGTTCTCCATGTTTTATTCCTTTAATAGCCCTTATATTATCTGCTAATTTTTTTATTTCTTTAGTTTTCCCCTTTAGAACTAATACTTCAAGACAGTTATGATGATCAACATGTATATGTGTTGTTGATAAAATTTCATTGTGATGTTTATGCTGTAAGTCTAAGAGCTTGTTTGTAAGCTTTCCCTCATGATGATCATAAATCATAGTTAAAGTACCTATTGCTTCTGAGTCAGGATCAATTGTATCTTCTTTTACTATGCTTTTTCTAATAATATCCCTTATTGCTTCCGAGCGATTAAGATAACCTTTTTTTTTGATAATTTTATCAAATTTATCCAATAGTTCAGGCTTCATTGATACACCGAATCTTGTTATTTTTTCTGCCATGGTAGCACGTTTTACAGATAAACGTAACACGAATTTAAATTTTTTGCTACCAAAAAGTATTTAGGAAAAATTATGTTACGGATATTTACAAACCATAAAAATAATGGGAGGTTTAAAAACATGGTATGTTACGCAATACCCACAGTCGCAGCAATTATACATCATGCAACCAGAAAAAATGTTGCAAGCTGGAAAACAAGTATCCATCATCTATGGTTAACACTCCTACTACTGGGAGGTGCCATATTTGGTTTGGTAGATCATCTATGGAATGGTGAACTATTTTTAATTGGAGAAAATATTGTATTTGATTTGCTATTAGGAGTAGTAATTACAATAGCAACAATTGCTGTCTGGGCTATAATTGTAATTTTTGATAAAAAATCAAATAAACCAACAACAAAAACAGCATAAAACTATCTTTTTTTCTTTTTATTTTCTAAAAAGTTCTCCTAAAAATACTCTTAACATATTAGGATACTTACTTTTAATTTTTCCACTACCATAACCCATTTTATTTATTTTCATAAGTGGCATATTACCAAATCTATCAACAACAGTTTTTATTATTGCCGCACCAGTTGGTGTTACAAGTTCATGCTTACGATCATCAGAATAAACAGGTATATCTTTTAAAAGTTCAGCTGTCGCTGGTGCAGGTAACGGCAGAATTCCATGGGAGCAACTAACAAAACCTTTACCCAAAGGTAGTGGCGAACAATAGATTTTTTCAATTTCCAATTTTTTAAGGCCGATTACCGAACCAACAATATCAATTATGGCATCAATTGCACCGACTTCGTGAAAATGAACTTCATCAATATTTATATTATGTACTTTACTTTCTGCTTTTGCAAGATTATAAAAAATTTCTTTACTTATTTTTTTTACATCAATATCCAAACTACTTTTTTGAATTAATTTATTTATATCTGACAAAGATCTATGAGTATTTGTTTCTTCAATTTCAATAGTAACATCAGTACCAGTTACTTCATTATATTTTACTTGCTTTGTATAAATTTTATAGCCAGAAATACCCAGCTTTGCAAGCTCCTTTTTTAAAAACGAAACTTTAACTCCACTATCTATTAACGCACCAAGTATCATATCTCCAGCAATACCAGAGAAACAATCAAAATAAGCAACAACCATAGAAATTTCACCTATTAATAATACTTGCAAAATAACCTGCGCCAAACCCATTGTCAATATTTACCACAACAACACCTTCTGCACAACAATTAAGCATCGTAAGAAGAGGAGCTACACCTTTGAAACTAGCACCATATCCAACGGATGTAGGAACAGCAATTACTGGTTTTGACGTAAGTCCTCCAACGATACTAGCAAGGGCTCCTTCCATACCAGCAACAACAATTATAACATTTGCAGAAAAAATTTTTTCTTTAATGTCAAACAACCTATGAATACCTGCAACACCAACATCATAAACTTTTTCAACATTATTTCCCATCAGCTCAGCAGTAACTACTGCTTCTTCAGCAACAGGAATATCTGAGGTTCCTGCAGTTATTACCAGAATTTTTCCTTTCTTCTTTTTAACCTTTTGATTTTTCAAAACAATTGTTTTAGCAAGATTATTATATTGTGCTTTTGGAAAAATTTTTTTTACTTCATTAAATATTTTTTTATCAGCTTTTGTGGCTAATATATTATGATTATTCTTAGTCATTCTTTTAATTATATCAATTACTTGTTTTGTTGTTTTACCCTTACAAAAAATGGTTTCAACATAACCTTTTCTTATTACTCTATGTGTATCTATTTTTGCAAAGCCTAGATCTTCATATGGTAAAATTTTTATTTTTTCTAAAACCTCATCCAAACTAATTTTTCCGTCTTTATAATCTTTTAATGTTTTCTTCATTTTTTTAAAACCTCGTTTAAACTACCCGTTCGATATCCCTGAATGTCTAAAGTAATATAAGTAAAACCAAGTTTTTTAAATTCTTTTACAATTTTTTTTGAGTGTTTAAGTATTTTTGAAAAATCATCTGCTTTTACCTCGATTCTTGCTATATCATTATGATACCTAACTCGAACATGATTTATTCCAAAATTCAAAAGAAAGTACTCTGCTTGCTCAACTTGTTTTAACCTTTTATTTGTAATTTTTGTACCATAAGGAAAACGTGAAGCAAGACATGCTAAGGCTGGTTTATCCCAACTATTTAGTTGCATTTTAAGAGAAAGCTCTCTTATTTCTTTTTTTTTAAGTCCTACTTCTTTTAGAGGGCTTTTTACACCATACTCAATAATTGCTTTTACCCCAGGTCGATAATCATTAGTATCATCAGCATTAGACCCGTCAATTATATATTTTATATTTTGCTTAATTGCTATTTTTTTTATTTCTGAAAACAACTCTTTTTTACAATAGTAACATCGATTTGGAGTATTACTTATAAATTTTTCATTTTCCATCTCTTTTGATTTAATAATAATATGTCGGATTTTCATTTTTTTTGTAAATTGCTTTGCTTGCTCTAATTCACTATTTGTATAGAATGGTGAAACAGCAGTTACTGCTATTACATTTTTTCCAAGAAGATCATATGATACTTTTAATAAAAATGTACTATCAGCACCACCAGAATAAGCTACTACCACCTTATTCATATCTTTCAGAGTTTGTTTAAGTTTGTTAAACTTCTTATTAATATTATTTTTCACAGGAGAAAAAGAAATTAACTCCGCTATATAATTGTTATCCGAAAAATTTTTTTTATAAATTGTTTAAAAATTTTGTTATTTCTTATCTTTTTTTGACAAATAACCAACGCCCGTGTCTGTTATTTCTACAGTATTGAAATTAATATATTGTAACATCTCCATTTGTGTAAGTTTTTTTATCATATCGTTTAATTCTTTTCTAGATATCTTTAACTTATGCATAGCTAATTCTGCATCCATATCTTGCTCCAGTAATAACTTTAAAAATTCGTATTCTTTTTCATAAACAACTGATTCTTTTTCAATTAATTTTTCATCAACATCAACAAAACCAGATAGTTTTTCGACATAGTTTTGAATAATTCTATCCAAATTTAGTCTATCTAAAACAATACCTTGTTTATCATATAATGTACAATATTTACTACCCGGCTCATGTTTCCAATAAGAAACATTATCCCAAGTATAACCCAGTAAATTATTTGGTTTTTTTCTATCAATTTTACCAGTTATAATTTCATTAGAAATTACTTTTTTTCTTTCCCGTCTTCTAAAAGCATAATGCTGCTCAAGCTGAATTTGATCAAGATCTGCATCAATATCTGAAATCATTTTAGTTATTTCTTCTCCAGCTTTCTCCTTTAATTCTGTTATAAAATACAAACCTGCATCTGAGCTTAAATCATTATAAACAACTCTAACTAGTGATTCAATTGCTTTACCGATTAAATCAGAATCAACGGAGTTAATATCAGGCAAAACTTGAATTGCATAACCTCCCGCAGGAATATCGGATTTTCCAATTTTAACAAATTTCATAAAATCATATTTTTTTTCAAGAGTTTTAATAGTTGAACCTATTGCTTCATCTGCAAATTTAAAAGTGGTTCTTCTACTTGCTACATTATAAAGTGCTTTAAGAAATCCTTCGAATAAAATAGAGTTAGTAATTTCTTCCATTATACTCAGTTAGAGAATACATAGTTTAGTTTTTTTGGTTTTCTATGTTTCCAACTTCCTTTATGATAAACATAACTTACCAGCAATGGAAAAGTAACAGTTGCTTCACCATAAACCATCTGTTCAAATCCTTGATCAACTTTTCCCCAAGAATGTGCTTCTTTTAAGGTAGAGCCGGATAGCGCTCCATCACGCTCATCAGCAACAGTTATTTGTACTGCGTACTTATGCATAGGTGCATTAATACCCAATATATCTGCTGCAACAACAGTATCTTGAACAAAGTTTTTAGGAACACCACCACCTATTATCAGAATTCCTGTTTCTTTTGATTTAACCTTTATTTCTGTTAGTTCACGAAAATCTTTTACACAGTCTATAGCAACATTATTTTCTTTTTTCTCAGTTTGATGAAAAACAAGTCCAAAACCAGCACTACTATCAGAAAAAGCTGGGCAAAAGATGGGAACATTTCTCTTGTAAGCTTCAAAAATAAAAGATTGTGCATTTTTTTTGTTTTTATCTAGATATTTACCCATCTGAATAATAAATTCTCTTGAAGAATATGCACCAGGTTTCATAGAGTCAGCTATTTTTTTAATAGTCATATCACAAACTCTCAGATCCTCTTCATCTATGAAAGTATCATAAATACGATCAATCATAAGCTCTCGTAGTTGATTATCATCAGCATTTACAAAACCGCGATAATGATGAAAACCAAGACCTTCAAAAAAATCTTGATCTACAACTATAGCACCTGTTGAAACAATCACATCTATCATATTGTGTTTTATTAAATCAATAATTGTATGTTTTAACCCTGCACTAACCAAAGAACCAGCAAGACACAAAATAGTTGTACAATTTTCATCTCTTAACATCTCATCATAGATTTTACAAGCTCTAGCCAAATTTCTAGATTGAAAAGACATGTGGTCAAAAGAATCTATCAACGAAATACTATTGAATTTTTTTATATCTATATGTTCTATTTTTTCTTCAAGTAATTTCTTTTTATCATATTTCATACTTATTTCCATTAGCAGGTATTTCGATAATCCTTTTTTATTTTTCTACAGTAACATTTAAACCAGTTTTTCTTTTTCCAATATCTATATGCACGAATGGGCATTGGCTGAATCAGTTATTGTTGCAGCAATTGAAGCAACAAAAAAAGAAAAATTAAAAAAAATTACTGAAATCAAAATAACTATAGGTGAGCTACAACAAATTGAAAAAGATATTTTTGAATTTGCTCTTTCTCAAATAATGAAAGATAAAAAATTAAAAAACGTAAAAATAAAAATCAATAATGAAAAAAGTACTTTAAAATGTAAAAATTGTGAAAAAGTATGGAGTTTTCACGATATGAAAAAGAAACTCAATAACGATGAATCTGAGTCAATACATTTTATTCCAGAAGTTGCTCTTGTTCACTCAAGATGTCCAAATTGTGGTAGTCCAGATTTTGAAATCCTAACAGGTCGAGGAGTAACAATTACTTCTATTAAGGGAGAATGATATGATTTCTGATCTTCAGAAAAAAAATATCAATCCAAAAGCATATGCAGATAAAATTATTAAAAAACCTGATTTGATTAAACAATATTTGGAAGGCTTATTATCTAAAAATGAAACTTATCGTTATAATTGTTTTAAAATAATATATAATGTTTCAGAAAAAAAACCAGATATTTTATATCCGTATTGGGATTTTTTTGAAAATCATCTAAGAAGTAAAAATAATTATCATAAAATGTCTGCAGTTTTAATCATTGCAAATTTATCATCTATTGACAATGAAAAAAAATTTGAAAGGTTATTTAATGAATTTTATGGTTATTTAAAAAGTGAAAAAACAATTACCTCAATTTATATAGTAAAATCTTCAGGAAAAATAGCCTGTTCTAAACCACATTTAATCAAAAAGATTACGAAAATATTACTTAATATTGAAAAGATTCATCCTGGAAAACAAATTGAGCTTGTTAAATCTGCAGCCATAGAATCTTTTTCTGATTATTTTGAATATATAGAAAATAAAAAAGCTATAATTGATTTTGTTAAAAAACAAACAAATAGTGTAAGCCCAAAAACAAGAAAAATAGCAAAAGATTTTTTAAAAAAATATGGAGAAATGTAGTTATATGGATCCTAGAACTAGTGTTATTGAAAAAAGACTTAGTCGCATTAAACGTATAATTTTAGTTGTAAGTGGTAAAGGTGGTGTTGGTAAAAGTCTTGTTGCATCAACCTTGGCTTTAAGTTTATCTAAAAAAGGATACAAAGTTGGTCTCTTAGATCTAGATTTGTATGGGCCTTCTTCTCACATTATTCTTGGGATTGAAAAATATGATTTTCCAGAGGAAGAAAAAGGAATTATCCCTCCAGATATAAATGGTATTAAATTTATGTCTATTGTTTATTTTTCTGAAGATAAACCCGCTCCATTTAGAGGAGCTGATATTTCAAATGTGATAATTGAGCTTCTTGCAATTACCCAATGGGATAAACTGGACTATTTGATAATTGACATGCCACCAGGAATTGGCGAGGAAACTCTAGATATCATACGACTTGTTAAAAAAAATGAGTTTCTAGTTGTTACAACTCCTTCGAAGGTCTCAATGGGTGCAGTTTGTAAACTTCTTTATATATTAAAGGAGCTTAAGCTACCGATAATAGGTGTTATTGAAAACATGAAAATGATGGATTCAAGTTATATAAAAGATAGTGCTTCCGATATGAAAATTAAATATCTTGGACATATTTCTTTTGATAAGAATCTAGAGGAATCGATTGGAAATCCAAGTAGGTTACAACACACTGATTTTATGAAAGATTTGAATAATTTTTTAAGTAAAATTATTTAGATTATTATGAAAGGTAGTTATATTCTTGTTATTAAACTTAAACAAAAAAAAGAAATTCAAATTGGTAAACTAGGAAAAATACGTTTTAAAATCGGTTTTTATATTTATGTTGGCTCTGCTTTAAATGGACTAGATCATAGAATAAATCGGCATCTTAAAAAAACTAAGAAAATGCACTGGCATATTGACTATTTTTTAGATTTTGCAGATATTATAGATATTTTGTATATAGAAAGTGAAACTAAAGTGGAATGTAATATTGCTTCAATTTTAAATAAAAAACTTGTTATAATACCTTATTTCGGTAGTAGTGATTGTAGATGTAAAAGCCATTTATTTTATGGCTCTTATGAAAAAATAAAACAAGTTGTTAGAAATCTTCATATGATGCATTATAAAGTTAAAAGTTATTGAAACTATAAAGTTTTTTAAAAAAAAGAAGAAAGGGATTAAAAGATCTTCAATCCACCTTGAATCGTTGAGGCACTGTTTCCTTCTCTGTCATACGCAACGACTTCAATAACAAAGGTGGAAAATACTCTCTCGCTCCATGTCCAAATGTATGGTTCTTTATCAAGTGTTTCTTTAAGTTGATCCTTTATATAAAATTCCACACGATCTATACCTGAATCATCATCTGATGTAATAACATTGATATCTATTTTTCCAATGATTATAGCTGAACTTAACGGAAAGATTTCAAAATTCATGAAATACAGATAATTTCTTGGTTTTATGATATCAACAATTGGAGGTGTAGTATCTGGTACAGAACAAATAATAATTGCTTTTTCAACAACAGTATAATTATATCCTGTCTGATAATTAGGTAGCCACCATTGGCAGTTTATATCAGGTTGTGGTGAATCAATAGAAACATTATAAATATCATATGAGACGTTTGCAGCATCATTGTGATTGCTTGGTGATGGATTAGCAATATCCATTGTTGGATCACTGAAAGCAATCATAAATTCTTCAGAGTTTACTCCTGCAGATGTAACATAATGTCCTTCACGTTTTTCTGAATGAGGAGGTGGCTCATAATAAACTGTTTTAAAAGACCAATCAAATGGTAAACCGTATGGATCGTTTGGTACCCCACGCATCCATCCTTGACCAGAAGGATAAGAATTTCTACTATCATAAAACCATTCATAATGATAACCAGAGAGATTCTGAAAAACATCAAAATAGTATAAAGAACCTGCAATCAATTCAATTCCGGGATTAAAATTAAATTCAACCCATGTTGGTGAAGTAAGGGTTCCAGGATTCATTACTACAGTTCCAATAGGATTTGCTGGCTGAGGAGCATCATATACATCTATTTGGACATCACAAGGGGAACCAACACTTTGAAGAAGAATCTGGATTGCATCAAGTCTAGTTACATTAGGAATAAATTCTTGGTAATCCGTCCATGATATTATTTTACATAATTCTGGAAGCGGTCCATTGTTTTGAAATTGATCAATTAATTTAGGACCAACAACATAATCATAAGAACCAAGTAAAAGTATAACATTCTGACTTCGTTCAATTTCACTTTCTATAAAGCTAAAAGTTGGTTGATCATAAGTTTGCACAGTAAATTTATTTGTTTGACCAGTTGATATAAACCAATTAGTTATCGCAGTTTGCATATCATCAATATAGGTTGTTCCTTTATCAGTTGCATTCATTACCCGGGCAAGATTTTCAATAAGCAATGGAACATTGGATGTTGCATGATCATCACCAGATCCATAATCTTGGACAAGCGTAAATTGATCTTGACCATCACCAGGGATACCCTCTGCATCTGCAAATTTTGAGTCAAACCACCAGAAACAATTCGCAACTGCAACCGGACCACAAAAAGCCCATTCTTCAACATCATCTTCAGCGACTGTGCTATTTAAATAACAATCAGGACCAGGAGCAATGCAGTTTTCATTTATATTATATATATCATCTCCATCAACTATTGAATCTATTGTACCATTTGGTCCAGGGCTAATCTTTTTCCAACGAAATTGTTTTTGATCAAAATCGGGAAGTCCCTGTGGTGAATAATTTGGATAAGACGGTTTCCAATACCATCCAAGGCTTTCTATTGTTTTATCAGTTTTTTTTACAACCACAATGTTTGTTGCTTGCACTGAAGTTATTAAAAAAGCGAATATCACAAATAAAGAAACAATAGCTTTTCCATATCTATTATTTTTCATATGTTTTCCTCCAATTATAATATAGCTATTATATAATGGGAAACGAGAAAATATCCCTACTAACTTAACTTTCTCCCCCATTAAATATTTCCTAATACAGAATAAATTCAAATTCTATTATATATAATTTGTTGTATAGAAATTACCCTTTTTGAATTATTATAATAATTATGTAAATATATAACAAAAAGAAGTATTATTAATTATTAAAATAAAAAATATATTTTTACTTTTAAGAAGATGCAAATACTTAAACCTTAATATTATTATAATAAGAAAAACGAGGAAAAATATGGTAGCAGTTATTTACTCCACAATTGCTGATGTTAAAGAAGCTAAAAAGATTGCAAATACTTTGGTTGAAGAAAGACTTGTGGCCTGTGTAAATATAATTCCAAATATACATTCTATATATAGATGGAAAGGAAAAATCGAAAGTGATAATGAGTGTGTTATTTTAGCAAAAACAAGTGATAATAATATTAAGAAAGTAATTAAGAAAATAAAATCTCTTCATAAATACGAGTTACCAGATATTATTGTTTTACCAATAATAGGTGGGCTTAAAAAATACCTTGAGTATATTGTCAATGAAACGTTATGAAATTTGTATTACTTATTTCCAGTGGTATTGACTCACCAGTTGCATCATATTTAATTTCAAAAAAAGCAAAAGAATTAATTTTTGTACATTCAGATAATAGACCTTTTACCGATGATAAGGAAATAAATAATTTTGTTTTGATTACTCAATATCTTAAGAAAAAAATCAAATCAAAAATAAAAGTTTATACTGTTTCGAATGGTCACGCTCTTTTTTCTTACAAAGAAAGTTGTAAAAATAGATTTATTTGTGTTTTCTGTAAACGTATGATGATAAGATATGCTGAGAAAATTGCAGAAAAAGAAAAAGCAGATGCAATAGTTATGGGTGATTCACTTGGTCAAGTTGCTTCTCAGACTCTCCAAAACTTATGTGTTATAGATTCTGCTGTAAAAATACCAATACTAAGACCGCTAATTGGATTTGATAAAGAAGAAATTATAAAAATTGCAAGAGAAATCGGTACATATGAATTATCTATTCTTCCATCTATTGGATGTAGTGCTGTTGCATATAAACCAGCTACAAGAGCAAAACTTAAAGATATTTTAGAAGAGGAAAATAAATTAAATATTGAAAAAATTGTAAAAGAAACAGTTGAAAACTCTGAATTACTCGTTTTATAACATTATCAAAGATAATAATTTTGTTAGCAGCGGATATCTTTCCATAATCTGAATTAATCTAGAATTTATAAATAATCTAGCTCTTGGTATAGTTACTGTTAATGTTGTCCAGTTGCTTTCATCACCATGTATATCCTTTGCCTTTGCTTTGATGTTATAGGTGCCCTTTTCATTCCAACTATATGTTGTAGACATTTGTGTACTGGAATTATATGGCCCAAGCCATCCACTATTATTTCCATCTCCCCAAAATATGAAATAGTAAACATCATCTCCATCAAGATCGGTTGTAATAAAATTATATGGATATTGAACACCAACTTTTCCGTTTGTTGATCCATTTATTTCAGGAGTTTCTGGAGGATTATTAGGTGGAATAATTTCATAAATTAAATGTTGCACGGCATCTATATCAACACCAGGATTTAATTCATTTGGATTTCCATTGTTATCATCCACTATTTTTATAAACTGTGCAGATTCAACAGAAACATTAGCTAAATCAAACTCAGCTGTACCAATTGCTTGTCCCATATTTATCCAAGGTCCGGACCAGTTTGAAGAAACATATACAGTATATCCATCTTGGGTTGCATCTCCTTCAAATACTTTAAAATCAGGTTCATTTTCATGATCAATAATTATTCCTTCTTCACCCATGTCTAAAACTATATAACCTCCATCACCTAATGAAGCACAAATACCATCTGGTAGACCAAGAGCAGAAATACCCTCAGTTGGATTATTTTGGAAGTTTTTTGGGTAATTATATGGATCGTAAAAATCACACATAGTTACTTGATAGGCATAATAATTATTCTCCGGAGATAATGCAACATTTAAAACTGTCGTTTCATCAGTTAAAATAACATTTTGTGTTTGTTCTTCGTATCCGTTTGCCTGAAAATGAACAGTGTAAGAGCCAGGTAGAAGAACTTTGTGATAATCACCAATTTTTGGATCAGTAAAACATGGCCAATAAGCTTCTTCAACCCAGATTGTTGCAGCTAGTGGATTACCTGTTTCTTCATCTGTTACAATTCCTGATAATCCCATATTTGCAGCTTCAATTATCTCAAGCATTGCTTCTCTGTGTAGACTCCAAGCTTGAGGAATATTATTATTTTGTGTTTCAATAGTCCAGTCTATATCTCCCCTGCAACCATAGCTAAAATCATTGGTATCACCTCGTGTTTGATACCAGTCATAACCTTCAACAACCCAATAACCATTATGAGATCCATATTGTTGAGAAAGTTGAACAACAACATCATGATCAGCAACAGGTTGACCTTTGTAATTCCAAATATAATTTACAATTGCTTCTGTAGTATGAAATGATAAAGAAAGAACAAAATTATTTTCCAATGCATTATTTCTAATAGCTTGGGTTTCAGGTTGAGAGAAAGGTGAAGGACTGCCGCCTTCTCCACCCCATACGTAACCATAATCTCTGTTTAAGTCAACACCATTAGCATTATACCTTGTACCTATCTCTCTACCATCTGGATTTACCATAGGTATAATCCATATTTCACGGTTATCAATTAGTTCTTCAATATTTGGATTAATACTATAGTTTTGTACTAGATGCCAAGCCATTAGTAAAGGTAATTCAACAGACATTAATTCATTACCATGATGATTACCGCAGATTCGAACTTCAGGTTCATTTTCTTCAATAGTTGGATTATCAGTAATTTTTAAACCCCAAATAACTCGCCCTTGAACACTATGACCTAAACCATAAAGCTGTGTGATTCCGGGATAAGTATTAGCTATATTTTGTAACTCCTGAGTCAATTGTGCATAGTTATGAAATTCAAGAATTTCTGGGCCATAAATATAATTATTCATTTCTTGAATATTTTCAAAAAGTATCTTTGGAGCAAAACCAGAATTATATAATTTTTTAATTTGGATTGCATTAACATAAGCTGTAATCTCTGAATCTGTTACATTAATAATATCTAAATGTTGATCCATCAACATATTTAGTTGTGATGATTGGTGAAATGGTATACTTACAACTTTTAAATCAAATAAATTAGTAGGTTCATTATTTAGCTTAACTGCAGTAAAAACTGGGGAAACTACTGCTACGATAAATAATAAACTAATAAAGCAAATAATTGTTATTTTTGATAAAACCTTAGTTTCCAAGCGTATAACCCCCACTTAATATTATTTTAAAGTATTTCTAATATATATACTTTTATTGAATTGTTATATACTAAACAAAATTATAAAAAAATAACTATTTGTTTTAATTTATTGCAAATAAATTTTGACTTAATTTAAAAATTATCAAAAGTTTTAAATATCATTTTTAAATACAATACCATGTATTAATAAATTTTTAATATACAATATATTGTATCTTGAGTTAATCTGGAGGGAAACAAATGGAATGTCCATACTGTCATCATATTGAGACTAAAGTAACTGACTCCCGCGACACAGGAGCTCTATCAATTCGAAGAAGACGAGAATGTCTCAAATGTGGAAAACGTTTCACTACATATGAATACATTGAACTAACTCCCCTATATGTTAAAAAGAAAGATGGACGATTAGAGAAATTTGACAGAAACAAAATTAAAAACGGTATAATGAAGGCTCTGGAAAAACGTCCAATTGAACATGGAAAAATCGAAGAAATACTCGATCAAATAGAGGAAAAGATTAGAAGAACCGGTACAGAACAAATAGAAAGTAAAGTAATAGGTGAGTTCGTAATGGAAAGTCTAAAGGAAACAGATCATGTCGCCTATATCAGGTTTGCTTCCGTTTATAGATCATTTACTGATATTTCTTCTTTTCAAGAAGAAGTTAAAAATCTAATAAAACAAAAAACAGGAGGAATTAAAAAATGATACGAAAAATTAAAAAAAGGGATGGGAAAGTCGTTGACTTTAATCCTATCAAAATAACAGATGCAATATGGAAAGCAGCACAAGCAGTTGGTGGTAAAGACTACAAAAAAGCAGTTCAACTAACAGACAAAGTAATGGAGATGCTCGAAAAAACCTTGAAAAAAGGTGAATTACCATCAGTAGAATTAGTTCAAGATATTGTTGAAAAAACGCTAATTGAAGAAGGGCATGCAAGAACATCTAAAGCTTACATATTATATAGAAAACAACACCAGGACATGCGAGAAATAGGTGGTTTACTCAAAGATATTGATATTGTTGATGGTTATCTTAGTATGATGGATTGGAAGGTTAATGAAAACAGTAACATGGCCTATTCACTCCAAGGTTTAAATGTTTATGCTACTGAAAATATTATTTCTCATTATTGGTTGAATAAAATTTATCCACCAGAAATTGGTGAACCACATACAAAAGGATCATATCACATTCATGATCTCGGTACACTTGGAGCATATTGTGTAGGATGGGATTTAAAAGATATTTTACTTCTAGGATTCCAAGGAGTTTCAGGGAAAATAGAAAGCAAACCTGCAAAACATTTCAGTACAGCACTAATGCAGATTGTTAATTACTTATATACGTTACAAGGAGAAGCAGCTGGTGCACAAGCATTGTCAAACTTTGATAGTCTTCTGGCACCATTTATAAGAAATGATGGTTTAAACTATAAAGAAGTAAAACAAGAAATGCAAAAATTCTTATTTAATATGAACGTCCCAACACGCGTGGGCTTCCAGTCACCTTTTTCCAATTGTACTATGGATCTTACCGTTCCAAATTATATGAACGATGAACCAGTGATAATCGGTGGTGAATTAAAAGATGAAAACTACAGTGATTTTACAGATGAGATGGATATTATAAATAAAACTTTTGCTGAGATTATGTATGAGGGTGATGCTAAAGGAAGACCCTTTACCTTTCCCATCCCCACGATTAATATCACTAAGGATTTCAGATGGGATAATGATAATTTGGATTATTTATGGAAAATGACTGCAAAATATGGTATACCATACTTTAGTAACTTTATCAATAGTGACATGAAACCAGATGATGCAAGGAGTATGTGTTGCAGACTTAGGTTGGACAACAGAGAACTTCGAAAACGTGGTGGAGGATTATTTGGCGCGAATCCAAAAACAGGAAGTATCGGAGTCGTTACGATCAATATGCCACAGATTGGTTATTTATCAAAAGATGAAAATGATTTTTTTGAAAGACTAGACGCGCTTATGGATTTAGCAAAGCAAAGTCTTGAAATAAAAAGAGAGCTTATTGAGAATTTAACATTTAGCGGTTTACATCCATATTCCCGTTTTTATCTTGGGGATGTTAAAAAAACATTTGGTGAATATTGGAAAAATCATTTTTCCACAATTGGTTTGATTGGAATGAACGATGCTTTGCTAAACTTTATGAATAAAAGTATAGGTGATAAGGAAGGTAAAGCCTTTGCTGAGAAAGTTTTAGATCATATGCGTGATAAGATGGCTGATTATCAGCAAGAAACTGGCAATATTTTTAATCTTGAAGCAACACCTGGTGAGGGTACAAGTTATCGTTTGCCTAGAATCGACAAAGCTCAATATCCTGATATCAGAGTTTATAATCAAGAGAAATACAATGGCGGACACAGAGACGAAGTAGAACCATATTATACAAATTCAACTCAGCTTCCATCGGGATATACCACAGATATATTTGAAGCACTAGATCTACAGGATTCACTTCAATCTAAATATACTGGTGGAACAGTTCTACATATTTTCATTGGAGAACAAGATCCTGATCCTGAAACTATAAAAAAATTAATTAGAAAAATTGCAGAAAATTATACTCTTCCCTACTATACAATTACACCTACATTTAGTATTTGTCCTAAACATGGCTATATGTCTGGAGAACATAAGTATTGTCCTAAATGTGATGTAGAAATAGGATATAAAGGAGGTAATTAGATGAAAGAAAAAGATCTTGAATGTAAAAGAACCGAATGTGAGGTATACTCACGTGTTGTTGGATATTTAAGACCTATTAATCAATGGAATAAAGGTAAACAACAAGAATTTTCAGATAGAAAAATGTTTAACACAAAAGAAAAGAAAGAAATGGTCATTGAATGAAAATAGGTGGTCTACAAAAAACATCACTGCTTGATTACCCCGGTTATATTAGTGCAATAATTTGGACTAATGGATGTAACTTTCGATGTCCTTTCTGTTACAATAAAAACTTAGTGTTGGGAAACACTGAAATATACAAGGAAGAAGAGATTTTTTCATTTCTTGAAAAAAGAATAGGTTTACTTGAAGCAGTCGTAATTACTGGCGGTGAACCTTTAATACAAGAAGATCTCATTGATTTTGCGAGTAAAATAAAAAAACAAGGGTATTTGTTAAAAATAGATACTAATGGTAGTAATCCAAAAAAACTACAAGAGCTTCTTGATAAAAAACTAGTTGATTATGTGGCTATGGATGTAAAAGCACCAAAGGAAAAATATAATGCGCTAACGGGTATAAAAACTGATTTAGAAAAAATAGTAAAATCTATAGAAATAATAAAAACTGATGCATCTGATTATGAGTTTAGAACAACTTTTGTTCCAAAACTTCTTAAAAAAAATGACATAATTAATATAGCAAAATGGTTAGAAGGGGCAAAAAATTACTATCTTCAACAATTTAAAAGCAATCCTCCTTTAATTTCATCAAAGTTTAATGATGTTGCACCTTATTCAAAGAAATACCTAACTGAAACTTACAATGAAATAAAACCTTATTTTAAAAAAAGTGATATACGAGGAATATAATTTAAAATTAAAAAAGAATTTACTAAGTTGATATTTATGAATTATGAGCTAGCTATAATTGGAGCAGGACCCGCGGGATTTACTGCGGCAATTTATGCAGTTAGAGCAGGAATAAAAACTGTTTTAATTGACAAAGGTATGGGCGGAGGTCTTGCAAGTGTTTCACCAAAAATTGACAACTACCCTGGTTTTGAATCAATTTCTGGTATAGATCTAATGGAAAAAATGAAGCAGCATGCAAGTAAATATACTCAAATAAACTTTGGAGAAGAAGTGAAAAAAATTGAAAAAATAGAAGATAAATTTAAAATCGTAACTGATAAAGAAACATACAACACAAAAGCAATCATTCTCTGCATGGGTACAGAATATCGTAAATTAAATGCACCAGGTGAAAAAGAATTATCTGGAAAAGGAGTTTCTTTCTGTGCTACTTGTGATGGATATTTCTTCAAAGGAAAAAAAGTAGCAGTTATCGGCGGTGGGAACTCTGCTTTAATAGAAGCAATTTTTTTGAAACAAATAGGATGCAACGAGGTATTTTTAATTCATAGACGAGATCAATTGCGTGCTGAAAAAATTTATCAGGATGAAGCAATACAAAAAGGTGTGAAAATAATTTATAATACACATGTAGAAAGCATTCATGGAAACCAAAAAGTTGAATATCTAGAAGTTCAAGATGTAAAAACAAAAAATAAATCAAAAATTACTATTGATGGAGTTTTTGTATCAATTGGTGAAGAACCACAAAACATTCTTGCAAAAGAGCTAAATTGTAAAATTGATGAAAAAGGCTATATTATTGTTGATAAAAAACAAAGAACAAATATAAAAGGTGTTTATGCAGCAGGGGATGTAACAGGTGGTTTACGACAAATAATTACTGCTTGTGCTTCCGGTGCAGTTGCTGCATTAACCTCAACAGAGGTTTTAGGTAAACAATATCCTTACTAATTTAGTACTTTAATAGTTTTAATTTTTTCATTTTTTATTAAATCTATTAACTTATCGGCACTTAATTTAACAATTTTTGTCATTTTACCAGACATTTTTTTTGGTTGAATTCCAATAAAAATTATGTTTTTTACTGTCTTTTCAATATAATTTATCAAAACAGAAATCGGAATTCCATGAGTACTAATGTGCATTACACCAATTTTTTCTTTAGGAATAATTCTAAGTTCTCCAGGAATAAGTCCCATTTCAACAGCATCAATAATAATAAGATTCTTTGATTTTTTATTTTTAACAACCGATGTATAGTTTTCAGGAACAGTTTCGCAATCAATAATAAAAAAATCTTTATTATGTATTTTTTTTAGTTTATCAGCAATATAAGGTCCAACTGAATCATCCCCGCCATCTCTGTTACCTATGCACATAACTAGATATTTCATTAATTTGTTTTAACACTAAAAAATAGATAAAATTATCGTATTTATAAAAATTGTAGTTTATTGCTCAAATAAATTAATGAATTTAAAGTTTTCAGAGTCAAAAAGACCTTTATCTGTTATTTTTAATCGTGGAATAACAGATAAAGCCATAAAAGAAAGTGTCATAAATGGTGCTTTTAATTTTGAACCATGAATATTAGCTAGATTATTGATTTCAGTGTATTTCTTTGCAACTTTATCATAACTAATATTACTCATTAAACCTG
>SMTZ1_10001816_pt1 | contig 32817 bp, 28 predicted proteins | sample DeeMarSWOR136_30_FD_25667 | JGI IMG/M metagenome (IMG submission 25667) | reverse complement strand
GCAGTACAATGACGAAAGCACTGAAGACGGAAAGGAATATATCTATAAGGTCGCTTCGGTTTCAGATACATTAGAAGGATATTCTGAAGCATCTCTACCCGCGATGAGTAGTCCGCAATGGTTCGTCACGCAAAGGATATATCTGCTCTTTGCAATGCTCGTCTTCAGCGGTATCATTCTCTACTACATCTATGTAGTACGGCGTGGCAAGGAGTTATATATTCGGAAGATTGCTGGGCTTGAAGCTGTTGATGATGCAATAGGCAGAGCGACTGAAATGGGAAAACCAGTGCTCTATGTTATCGGAATCGGTACAATGAGCAACATCGCCTCGATTGCTTCACTCAACATTCTCGCAGAGGTTGCCAAAAAGACCGGCCAATACGAAACACCACTCATTGTGCCCCATGCAGACCCTATAGTCTATACAGTGGCGCGAGAGGTGGTCAAGGAATCATATACATCAATTGGCAGACCAGACCTCTTTGACCCTGATAAAGTATTCTTTGTTACGCAGTCACAATTCGCCTATGCTGCAGCAATAGACGGCATTATGCTGCGTGATAGACCCGCTGCCAATTTCTTGATAGGATGGTTCAGGGCAGAGTCACTCATCATTGCGGAGACCGGTACCATGACTGGTGCAATACAGATTGCTGGAACAGATGCAGTCAGCCAGCTTCCGTTTTTTGTCACTGCTTGTGACTACACGATCATTGGTGAAGAGCTCTATGCAGCATCAGCTTACATCTCCAGAGAACCAATGCTCCTGAGTGCAATCAAGGGTGAAGACATAGGGAAGATTGTCATCTTCGCCGCCCTCGGCCTCGCATCCATCATTGGTTTATTAACACGTTTTCCCATACTCGGACTTTTTGATTAGAAAGGAGCCATCATGAAAAAACGTATTCCATTACTTTTGGTCTTGATTTTTGGTATCGCAGGAATCATACCCTATTATTCACAGTATCCACTTGTCCAGAATGTCCAGAGTTTCATAAGAAATGACATGATACGAATTATCGCAGCGTTCGCCCTTGTCCTTGGGCTTGGGAGTCTTCTCAAAGTACACTTTGATAAAATAAGACGCCACAGAGAAAATTGGGAATATTCCTGGGTACTCATTCTCAGTTTTGTCGTCACAGCCATAATTGGTCTCTTTGGCGGCAGAACTGGAGGCGGTATGCTCCCAACGAGCATCGGTTCGTTCGTCTTTAATATACAAGTCATATATGAAAATGTAAATGTCCCACTGGGATCAACGATGTTTGCGCTCCTTGCATTCTTTATGGCATCAGCGGCGTATCGAGCATTCAGGGCGCGGTCACTCGATTCTACACTTCTTCTGGTAACTGCCTTTATCGTAATGCTCGGTGTACTACCACTCGGTAACAGAATTTCTCATCACCTACCTTCATTTGTACAGTGGATTATGGATATCCCCAATGTTGCTTCAAAGAGGGGTATTGGATTTGGCATTGCCCTCGGCAGTGTTGCGACGGCATTAAAAATCCTCCTCGGCATTGAGCAGAAATGGCTTGGAGGTACAAGATGAAAGCCTTCGAATATCTTTCAAAAATAGACCGACGTATCATTTACCTTGTTATTGGAGTCGTTGTTATTCTGCCGCTCATCTTTCCCACGGTAGAACGTGTCAGGGTGATGGCACCTGCACAGAGCCTCTTCAATGCGGTCGACAGCATACCTGAAGACATGGTCTTGATGATTGACTTTGATTATGATCCCCAGACCATGCCAGAGAATGAACCGATGGCAGTAGCACTCCTGCGTCACGCCTTTAAGAGGCGTATCAAGGTAGCAGCATTATCGCTCTATGTGCAACCGCTCGCCCTTGCATTAAAGGCACTCGACCAGGTTACAGAAGAATTCAATGCGAGGGCACAGACCAGCGCAGACAGTATTATCTACGGAAGGGACTATGTGCTCTTGGGTTGGCAGCCGCCACCTATTGTGCCCCTCTTAGAGATGGGTATCAGCATCTCCAATGTCTATTCTACAGACTATTACGGCTACAGAACAGATTCATTGCCGGTGATGCAGGGTATAGAAAATTTTAATGATGTCGGCATTCTCGTTTCGATAAGTGGTGGTAACGCACCGCTGTGGTGGGTTGGCTACTCCCAGGTGCTCTATGGTGTAGCTGTCGGCGCTGGCCTCACGGCAGTGAGCGCTTCTGATTTCTACATCTATTATCAGACTGGGCAGTTTTCAGGTCTTATGGTCGGTATGAAAGGTGCAGCAGAATATGAAGAACTGGTGGAATCAAAATTACAAGTTCCCGGAGAACGCAAGGCAAGCGAAGCAATGCCTTCTCTTACTGCTGCACATCTCGCAATCATGGTCTTCATCATCATCGGTAACATTGGCTACATGATGAGGAGGCGAATATGAATATGTCATTCGACTTTTGGATATGGGTGAGTGCATTCCTGACATTATGTGTATTTTCTTTTCTCTATAAAGACAATCCATTCTACAAATTTGCCGAGCACCTGTTTGTCGGAGCGAGCAATGGTTACCTCGTCACGATTATCTGGCACGGTTCATTGTGGCCCCAAGGCATAAGACCTATATTCACAGAAGGCAACTGGTGGCTCATTATTGCACTCATAATAGGAATGCTCTATTTCACACGGTTTTTCCCGCGCACTTCATGGCTGGTGCGCATCCCAATTGCAATTGTAATGGGATATGGCACAGGTGCGGCAATTCCGGCAACCATTCAGGCTGACATTATGAGACAAATCCAGGGGACCGTGCTCACGCCACAGAATTTTGCGAGATGGAATGCCGGTTCATCGGGCGTTATCTGGACAATTCTTTTATTCATCGGCGTTGCCTGCACACTTTCGTACTTCTACTTTTCACGCGAACACAAAGGCGTATTAGGCGTTACGTCACGCATTGGCGTCGTTTTTATCATGATCGGCTTTGGTGCAGCCTTCGGCTACACAGTGATGGCGCGTATCAGCCTCTTGATCGGCAGACTACAATTTTTGTTGGGAGATTGGTTAGGAGTATTACAGTAGTACTTATAAAATTTGATTGTATAAGTAAGATTATAGAATTAAAGAGTAAATTTGCATGAAAAAAAGGGCGGGCAAAAGCCCGCCCTTTTATCTGATTCTCGTTCTCAGTGTACCACAACCAGTGAGCGCGATTCTTTTCCTTGATTTGTCTTGAGCATTAAGAAATAGGTACCATTCGCCAACTCATGGGTGCTGAGCTCTTTGGCATAGAGACCAGCAGCTCTCCGGGTCTGCTCAACTGTCTTGACGAGACGACCGTCAGCACTGAAGAGTTTGATCGACACATCACTCGCCTTGGGCAGTGCATAGGAGATTGTTGAACGATTGTTCACGGGATTAGGATAGATTGTGAATGAGAGCCTCGTCGGTGTATCAGTCTCGTGCTCTTCGACACCAATCATGGACTTTGCGATCCCCCAGACCATTACTGGGTTATCTGTCCAGCTGGTATTCGCTTCCTGGAGTGGAAACCCAGCATCCAAGTCATAGACATAGGTGATCCAGATAGTATCATTATAGACATACGGATAGGCAGACATGTAGTCTTCATCAGCACATTCACCTGCTACAGCTCCGGGTGTCGGTGTATTGGTGAGATTCGTATACTCTGTCCACGTTACTCCACCATCAGTCGATTTAGCACCGTATATCTCACTATTGAACCAACCATTTGCTGAGTAGTCAGTTGTGTCAGCAGTACCATTCCAGAGACAGTAGAGGTCATTATTGGATGGATCAACTACGAGTTGCGCACCGCATGCCGGCATTCTCCATGCCTCAGTATGCTGAGCAAGGTCGATACCCAGTAGGTCTATCCACCAACCACCAGGTTCACTGTAGTGAATACTCGGACTGCTCACCACATGGAGTTCATTGGTCACCTCATCCCAGTGGAAGATCTTGGCGTGATCATAATAGTATATTGTATCATTCAGCACATACCCCAAGTTGGCGCCAAAGGCGATGTGAAGATTGTCATTATTATCGAATACCGCATTCGCGTCACTGTACGCATAGATTGTCGAATCACCATTCACCAGCTGGCCCACGGGTATACTATTGGTAATATTGATCTGGGGTCCCCAGGTCACACCATTATCAGTCGAAAGTATGTATATAAGATCACACGCCGTCTGAGAAATAAGGTTACCCGCGTATTCCACTGCGACAGACTGGGTCCAGGCGTGGACAACCTTTGCTGAAGTGTGTGAAGCACGAACGAACTGCGACAAGCATGTGCAGGAATCAAAATCAGCAATATGTGTCCAGGTTACACCCTCATCAGTCGTATAATAAAAGTGATGATAGTCTTCTCCATTATTCCCGGTTGCCATAACGATATTATTATTACTGGCACAGGCAACATAGGGCCAGATGTGATTGTCTACATGGGGTGAACCAGTATCTCCTGGCCAGGAGCCCCAACCACTACCTTCGTCAATGCTCGTGTAGCCCCATCCACCATAGTGCCAGGCATTGAGTGTACGCTTCGCATTGGAAGCATCTGCTCTCATGACATCCAATTGGACATAGCCACTGACTGATGGTGCAGCGTCGGTCTCTCCGTACCATGTTCCCTCAGGAAAACGGAAATTCCATCGACAAAAACGAGGGTTGCCAGGATACTCAGCACCACAATATGTCCAATTTACATGGATCTGACCAGTATCATCCACTGCAATACGCTGACCCATAGGGCCATTTGCCTGAGACTCGTAATGGGTTGAACCAACCTGTTCACCGTCTTGCAGAAGGGAAGGACGCGATGGCACATCTACGGGGATGATAGTAACTGCCTCTTCGCCAGTTATCTTTACATCGGCCTCATGTTGTGGGATCACCACTGCGAAACCCATGGTGACCAATAGCATTACCATAACCAACCATTTGGTTACGTTCATTGTACCTCCTTTCATGTATCTTTATTTCAAAAATACAAACTTTCTCAGCACACAATCGAAATCAGTCTTTGTGTGGACAAAATATATACCCGCGACTCCTGGGTATCATATGAATTCCTGTAAGCCGAGGCTGAGATCTCCTCTCTCTAATGATTCGACCGAGCTTCTCAAGTATCCTAGGCTTTATTATAATTAATGTAGTCTCATTTGTCAAGTCACACGACTAGAATTAAGAGTATCTTAAGAATGTCATTGTTTTTTAACAGTATATTAGGGCTCAAAAAAAAGGGCGGACAAATGCCCGCCCTTTTTCGATAACTCGTGTTCTCAGTGTACCACAACCAGTGAGCGCGATTCTTTTCCTTGGTTTGTCTTGAGCATTAAGAAATAGGTACCATTTGCCAACTCATGGGTGCTGAGCTCTTTGGTATAGAGACCAGCACTTCTGTTGGTCTGTTCAACTGTCTTCACGAGACGACCATCAGCGCTGAAGAGTTGGATTGACACGTCACTCGCCTTGGGCAGAGCATAGGAAATTGTTGAACGATTGTTCACGGGATTAGGATAGACAGTGAATGAAATCCTCGTCGGTGTATCAGTCTCATGTTCCCCAATGCCAACCAATCCGATCCCCCAGACGCGCACGGGATTATCCATCCAGCCGGTTAATTGCTGGATTGCGCTGCCAGCAGATACATCCTCTATATAGGTAACCCAGATAGTATCATTCACTACATAGGGGTAGGCGGACACGTAGTCTTCATCAGCACATTCACCTGCTGCAGCCCCGGGTGTCGGTGTATTGGTCAAGTTGGTATAGTCTGACCAGGTCACCCCACCGTCGGTCGATTTGGACATGTATATCTCATAATTGAACCAACCGGCTGCTGAGTAATCGGTGGTGTCTGCAACACCACTCCACAGACAGTAGAGGTCATTATTGGACCGGTTAACTACGAGTTGCGCACCGCATGGATTCCCTCTCCAGGATTCAGTATGTTGACGAAACGTTCCACTGACGTCTAACCACCAACCACCGGGTTCACTATAATGGGTACTCGGACTGCTCACCACATGGATATTATCGGTCACCTCATCCCAGTGGAAGATCTTCCAGTGATCGCCATAGTATATAGTATCATTCAGCACATACCCTAAATTCGCGCCCCATGCAATGTGAAGATTGTCATTGTCATCGAATACCGCATTGACGTCAGAATACGCCCAGGGTGTCGAATCACCATTTACCATCGTACTCGTGGGTATATAATTGGTAATGTTGATTTGGGGTCCCCAGGTCGCACCATTATCAGTCGAAATCTGATAAATGACATCCATTGCCATCTGAGAAATAAGCGTACCAGCTAAATCTATAGCAATGCCTTGGGTCCAGGCGTGGACAACCTTTGCTGAAGTGTGTGAAGCACGAACGAACTGTGACAAGCAGGTGCAGGAATCAATATCAGCAAGATGTGTCCAGGTTACACCCTCATCGGTCGTATAGTAAAAGTGATGGAAGTCTTCTCCATTGTTACCGGTTGCCATGATGATATTGTTGTTACTGGCACACGCAACATAGGGCCAGATGTGATTGTCTACATGCGGTGAACCACTATCTCCAGGCCAAGAGCCCCAACCACTACCTTCATCAATGCTCGTGTAGCCCCATCCACCATAATGCCAGGCATTGAGCGTACGCTTTGCATTGGAAGCATCTGCCCTCATGACATCCAACTGGACATAGCCACTGACTGATGGTGAAGCGTCGGTCGCTCCATACCATGTTCCCTCAGGAAAGCGGAAATTCCATTGACATAAACGAGGGTTACCAGGATACTCAGCAGGGCAAAACATCCAGTTAACATGAATCTGACCTGTATCATCCACTGCTATACGCTGACCCATGCAGCCATTAGCCTGAAAATCGTATGTGGTCACACCGACCTGCTCACCAGGGCTCTGTCTTCCACCACGAGGTTGCACATCCATTGCTGGCCCCACTGGTTCTTCACCGGTGACCTTTGCGTAGGGCTCATGGTTTGGCACCACTACTGCGAATCCCATGGTGACCACTAGCATTACCATAACCAACCATTTGGTTACGTTCATTGTACCTCCTTTCATTTGTTCTTATTTCAAAAACACCACCTTCCTCGCCCAATAATCTGAATCGGTTTCTACACGGACAAAATAGAGTCCTGCAACATCGGGATGCCATATAAATTCGTGCACGCCTGGATTGAGATTTCCTTTGTGCATCGATTTGACTAATCTCCCTAAGGCATCATAGATAGCGATTGAGATATTATCAGTACTGTTGAGATTCACGCTCATTCTCATGAGACCACGCTGTGGAGATGACATCATGATATGTGCTACAGTGTTTTCCTTTGCCATTTCTGCTGTACCGGGTGTAATATCCTCATGGATGAGATAGAGGCCATCAACCATATCAGCGAGATAGAGCATATTCCTCACATGGGCGAGATTGGTAGCAGTTCCAAATGATTCCATATACCCGATTTCAATCGGGCTTGAGGGATCAGAGACATCTATCACTCTAATACCCTCAGATCCATCAGCAACAAAAAGTGAATCATAAATTGAGACCTTCTTGGCTGTGCCTGGTGTATCCAATGACCCAAGCTGTTGTGGATTTGCCGGGTCAGTAACATCAAATACCTTGATGCCTGCCCCACCCTCAGCCAAGTAGAGTCGATTACCATCAAGGACTACACCTTGTGTAATCCCATTGGTATCATAAAAGCCTATTTCTTGAGGGTCTGTAGGGTCAGCCACATTCAGCACCCTCAGACCTCTAATACCATCGGCAACATAGGCGATGGTGTCGACAACGACCACATCATATGCCTGTCCTTCGGTATCGTATGAACCGATAACCTCGGGTGACGATGCATTGGTAACCTTGACAATCTTGAGTCCCGAGGCCCTGCACGTTATATACAATAATGTATCGAGAACAAAAACATTTGTCAGTTCGTTTGCCTCCACATAACACTTGCCAACTTCTTGTGGATTACCAGGGTCGGTAATAGATACTACGCGCACCGTATCCAGCTGGTCTATGATGTAGAGATAGGGCGGCATGGCACAGAGCGCAATACTATTCCCTGGAAGCGGCAGATGGCTCACCGAATCAGGCAGAGAGGAATCAGAGATATCAACAACAAGAAGACCATTCACACCATCAGTAATATAGGCATACTCATCGACCACGACAACATCGGTTGCACCCTCTTCTGTATCAAAATTGCCGACCAGGCTCAGATTGGGTGTATGCTCAGGGAAGGCGCAGGAAGCAGAAAAATACCAACCATCAGCAGCAAGATACTCATTGGAACTGCTCAGGCCTACGATATTGATCCTGAATGCCGAATCCTGATCCGGCACAGTCCAGATGTATTCACCGGTATTGGGCACGTCTGCATCAATGAGTGTCCAGTTTGCTGAATCATATGAGGTCGCCTGCATGCCGTACGACCACCAGATCTTTACGTGGTCGATTTCACTACCCGCTGAGGTCCATCTGATTCTATACTTGAGGTTCTTGAAGATTGTGCCTCCAGAAGGAGGGCTTAGGAGGACATTGTTGGTATTCCCTCCACCAGGGACAAACGTAACAACACCATCCTCTGAGTATACTCCACCATGATATGTCCAGAGTGCCCAGAGTGGCTCCTCAGGGTCGAGTCCCCAGGTCGTATGGACACGTACAAACGTATCAGGATGCTCAATCCAATACCCAACACCAGTGGTTGAATGGTTGATACTATCATTGTGTGCCGGAGACCAGTAGTTGTATACACTCCATTCGCATGGCCTTCCTGCATCAATCTCAGTCTTGATTCTGGCAAATTGGTATTGGTTCCCGGAATACCCCGCGTATCTTGCAGCACTGCACGAGTACCCATTTATTGTATCTGTCACGTTGAGCAGACCACTAACAAACCACGAAGAATATGTGCTCCCACTCATAGAATCCGTATGCATTGCGAGGGCGAGCTCTTTGTTCACATTGGCGCTCTGCCTGTATGCGCTATTTGGAGGATCCCACCGCGTAAAGAAGTAGTCAATGAGCCGACCATAGGTGAACCCATTATAGTAATGCGAATCCCAGTAATAGAGGATCATTGAAAACGCGGTGGGTGAACATCCATAGGTCCAGTCGATAAAGGGAACCTCGGGAATGTAACCAGTATCCTGTGGTTGGAATCGTGCTGTGGTGAAATATCTCTCCCATTTTTCTCTGGTTGCCCGCTCATGTTCTTGATGAGGTATTTGTTTTTTATCAAACAGAGATGACTTCTCAATTGCCCTGAATGTACACGCATTGATGAGTATCTCTCTATCGCCCATCCTCAATGCACAGTACTCCTCACCAGGACCAAAATAGTAAACCCTCTGAAACTCAGGTTCACCATATCCTAATGACCGTGCCTTGTCGAGCACCTCTTCATGAACAGAGCGAGAACGCGGTAGGGCTCGACAAATCTCATTCACTGGTGAGGTCGTATACCGCGCACCCATCACGATGGTGAGAGGCTCTTTCTTACTGTTCCTATAGATTAATGCATAGGCACCAGGGAGTTCATCAATCCCATAATAGGTGACAACCTCATCGAGGTAGTAGTCACCGAAATTATGAGCAATGAATCTGTCAGCAAGCTGTTCAATAGTGTCGAACGGAATGAGAGCAGATGCGTATGTGAGTCCTATGAGAAGGAGTAATACAACCAACCTCTTCATTAGATCTCCTTTTTATACAGCAGTGCACATGATGTTACCATCTCCATACAGATGATGACAGAAGTGCGCTCCTCCCTCGCTGATTCTTTCACTACATTTTTATTCCATATGATAATTCTTTTGAGAGTGTGGTGCAGACCAAATGAGGTCTGCACCACGTCCAATTTTTCCTAAAATCCTAGTGTCAAACCGATTCGATGTGTATCCTTCAGCATTCCTTTGTTCATATAGGTATAATCAATCATCAGTGCCCGCTCACCCATCGTCAGATTGAAACCAACACCAGCAGTGAGGTTGACCAGTTTGTCATCACCCCACTCAGGATAGGTTATCTCGTCTGCAACTTCGTCATATACAGGGTCACCACCAGTCATTGCCCTCATATAATCCATGTTGAGGTATACTTTGTATCCTGTCCTGAGGAAAAGCGTATTAAGATAACCGTACTCGAATCCGAGATTAATGGTCTCGTAATTGTCATTGGGATGGTTGAGGTCAAGGGCAACAGTTAATCGGGAGGCTTCGCTCTCGACCGGATTGAATGCGATACCAAACCTGAAGACAAGCGGTAGAGGAAACGGGTTTGTCTTGAGTGAAACCGGGATTCCGTCATAGTCGATTGGCGAGTCTGGATAAGGATCAGCTGACCGATCCAGGTCTCTTCCGGCAAAGGTGATGTCAGCACCAAAATTGCTCATCGCAGCACCAATGCATAGACCCTTAAAACCAGTATTATAGTGAATACCAAAATCTGCTGCAATGCCTGATGCCGACATATTCCAGATCATCTCCTGTACTGCCTTGACACTGACTCCTGCAGCAAGTCGATCAGTAAACATCCTGCCAAAGGAGAAGGCAACCGCAAAGTCCGAGGCATTGAAATAGGTACCAGTACCTGTATCTTCACGAGGCGAAGTATTAGGATCATCCACCGTAGTGTACTCCATTTCACCCATGGTCAATGCAGTTACGCTCACGCCCATAGTACCAAAACCACCGAGCGGTAAGACAACAGCGAGATATTCATGGCGTACATCTGCAATCCATTCATTGTGCTGGAGCGTGATCTGGCGTCCTGTGATGTGACCGAGCCCAGATGGATTCCAATAGGTCGCTGAGGCATCATCAGCAATTGCCACGAACGCCTCACCCATTGCCGCGCCTCTGCCAACGCCGATCTTCAGAAATTGAGCACCCGATGTACCCAATTTTGCAAAATCAGCATAGAGGGGGACCAAAAATATCAAGAGTAGCGTAATGTATTTGGTTATTCTCATGTCAGCCTCCTATCGAATGACAACGAATTTGCCAATCTGTTCACCAACATCTGAATCGATATGGAAGATATAGACACCACTCGCGACAAGCTGATTATTCGCACTCAACAGATCCCACCACTCATCACCACCAGCTGAACCAAAGATCTCTTGCTCACCAATACCAGGTTCTAAGGTCGAGGTATGCTGGATCGTCCGCACAAGCTCGCCATTGAGATTGAAGATACGAATCACACAATCCGCCGGCAGGTTGATGAACTTCAAACGCCTGGGCGTGAACGACTGCTGCCACTCGTTACACAATAAAGGCAGCATTCGCCGGTGCCGGAACATAGCTATCAGTCGCATGCACATACCACGTATCACCTGCTTCTGGTAACTGATCTCCAGGCATCAACTGTCCACCACCCTTGATCGCAACCAGACCACCACAGATATACAACCACTTCGTGTTCCACAGTGCCGGAGGCGACGGACCATTTAACACCAGCGTGTCCGACTTATCTCGATTCGCCCAGAAACTCCATCCATTGGCGAGCGTATCTGTTGCATATACTGCCTGATAGGGATGGTATGACGAGTTTGGAATGGTGTCGCCAGTTACCGCATCAATCACCACCACTGAATTCGCTATATTGCCACCAGTCGTCGATATCCAGTGTATTTCATAGTCATTGCCACGATATGCCCAGAGATTGATGTCTGGAAAGGCAATCGGCGCAGCACCACTGGGAATATCAGGCGGATAATCGCCTGTCCTGACCTCTACACTGTCAAAGAGTGCAGCACCAGTCTCGAGCGAATCCATGACAAAATTCTCCATCACGCTCACACCATTGAGTGTCATAAACGCATGCGGAATATCAGCCGCACCAAGTATCACCGGCACAACGACTTCAGTACTGTCAAACTTGATGTTGTTGTGATCGAGCACAAAACCCTTGTACCGTGCGCCCACGACACTATCGATGATGGTTCCGAGCGTATCGTAGATGTAGACATTACCCCAGCTTATTGGCCCAAACTGGACATTAATCACATCGTCGGTCATCGCCATCGGATAGGTAATATCATAGGAGATATTATCGACGAGCGCTGTGTTGCCCGACACCACTGATATTGAACATGAACCAGGAACGTAGTTTGCCGGATCTCGACGCGGAGCAGCAGTAACACCGACCGCTCCACTCTCAAAGATAATCGGAGCCCATGTTGTGTCAGTCACTTTTACGCGGTTCCAATCAAACGCAGTCACGGCATAGTAGTAGGTGAATCCATTACGCACACCATCATCCACATATGAATGAATCAATCCAGTATTCTCTGCAATGAGCGTATCAGTCTCATCGTCACTTACGAGCATAAAGGTAATGTCATTGTATTTATCAGCCGTCTCAAGAACTTCCCAGTCATCTGGCCGTCCGGTCAAGCTCCGCCATACCCGATAGCCCTCAAAGTCATACTCGAGATAGAAGGGGTCATAGAGGGCAGGTTTGTCTGGATCACTCACCACCGCATAGTATGGGTCAGCCTCATTCTCAGGTTTACTGTCCCAGATCAGGGTAACCCGGGCATCTCCAGGTATGCAGGTGAGTAGTGGTGTGGATGGCGGACCTGGCAAGAGCCAGTTCTGATCATAGATGAATTGGGCAGTAGCATCAATCCTCGCAAGGGCACTGTCTGGTGTCTGGAAGATTCCATGCCATTCTGCCAGAATAACACCAACGAGTACTGTCACTATAGAATCGGGTTCAAGCGTGAATGGTCCACTGCATTCGCCAAATCGTTGATCAGCCGGCTCTGGTATGATGGTGTCGTACGGATCATAGACCAGGGTCCTAAAGTCATAGCCAGCCATGGTCAGGTATCGCTCCCAATCCTGACCTGGCTCAAGACCCCTGGTAAATCTCCGGTACGAGGTCAGACCAAACTGCGGAATCTCAGAGGGGTCACGCCAGTCTGGTGTACCATCAAGGTCTACGTCCCACTGATCCTCAGGAAGATTGTTCACATAATACGCACTATCCCTTTCATACTGGTCAGGGATTTCGTCTCCGTCTTTGTCCTGGCCTGGCACGAGGTCATACGGGCTCTGCAAGAAATCAAAGGCGACTGTACCCGGAAACCGCGAGAAGCCAGGTTCTTCCTCAGTCTGCCATTGATAGGCAACATTATCGACGTGGAACGTGTCGGAACCAATTATGTAAGTCCGGTCAATAATTGCAGAGCATATGTCATTACCTGTCTCGCCACCCTCATTACCAATATCATTGTCGGTAATCACGCCAAAGTAACAGTCATTCAAGGTCACACCGCTCACATTCTTCAGATCGTACTTGATGAATATCATATCCTGTGTTGAGCTGAGGTTCCAGGCATAGACTGTCTGGTATACCTCGAGTCCGATCGGTCTGGTATCGCCAGGCATGTGATAGGTTGCATTCAGGTCATTATAGGTGCACCAGGAATCCTGGTGTGAACGTGACCTGTCAGGCGCCATCGGAAATACATCGAGCGGTGGTGGCCACGGTGTAGGTTGAATAAAGATGATTGCGTTTTCATCGCTAAATGACATATCCATGAGGCCAGGCGTATATTCGGCTTCACCGCCAGATGGGCCATATCCAATCGTGACTAAGGTGTCGCCTTCCTGAAGTGTACCAAACCAGCTTCCTGCTCCAAATATGTAAACGTCCTGTGTACCTTTGGGCCACCACAAGCCGCAATCGTCGGTGAGATCATCATGACCAAACTGGCCAAAGTTTGAGACAGACATCTCAATCTGGTTGACATTGTGCCTCTTCACCTCGAAATTGCGGCCGTGGCCATGAGTACCCTGAACCGCGGTCCTCGCAATGCCAAAGGTCAGGACTAAAAGCATCGGCAGCAATATTCTCTTCATTATGTCCTCCTCTCCCTTAGAATCCGATACCTACACCCAGTCTAATCCGTAACGGTCCATTATAGTTTGTTGGGTCTTCGTAGTAATCAGCACGCGCTGCTATATCAGCCCTCTTATACTCAGCTTGTGTAATGAGCCCATCGTGATTATAGTCTGCCTGTGGTGAATAGCGACTGCTCGCCATTGAGAGTGGACTAAACTGATCCAGTGGAGGTTCAGGAAAACCAAAATCATCTGGATCTCCAGTAAAGGGGTACACATCAATGATCTGCCGAGTATTGAAGAGGTTATAGACCAACCCGCTCACCTGCAGATTCATCGGACCGAGTTTTATCCGACGGCTGAAATTGAGGTCAACATTCCAGTAACCATCCATACGTGCCGAGTTCACATCACCGAGTCGGTTGCCGCGTGCATCCTCTGGAGTATAGGGATGACCTGAGTGATAGGAGAAGACAAAGGAACTCGTGAAGTCCCGAAACGGCATGAATAAGAAATCGGTCGGGAAATCAAAATCGAGATTGGCGTTGACAATATGCCGTTCATCAAAATCGAGCCAATAATCGATCACCGGAGGCTCGATTCCATAGTCATAGTGGTCATAGTACCACTGACCTGCCCATGCTGCGGTCCCTTTGGCAAATTGTATGGTATAGCTGAGACCGAATGCCCACATATCCGACATACGCTTTGTCGCACTCAGCTCAAAGCCCTTCACATTGCCATAGTCAACATTAAACATCTGGAAGTACCCTTGAGGCAATGCATACACCTCACGAAACTGCGAGAGGTCGTAGATGTCCTTGAAGTAGGCAGTAAAGCCAACCGCGAGCACATCACTGAACTGATTCTCAATACCGACCTCATACTGTACGGTCTTCTGCGGCTTCAGTAACAGATTTCCGAGCTGGACATTTCCACGGGTGATAAGCACCCTGGTCACTGATGTGTCGGTGCCTTGATACATATCATCGAGTGCAACGTTCTGGAAAAAGTGACCATAATTAAAGCGGAATTTCATGCGGTCAGTCACCGGAAGTGAGAAGCCAATACGGGGTGAGATTTTATAACTCTTGTCAGCCTCGAGAATCACCGTATCTTCTACATCAGCTGGTGCAAGATAGGTAAATGACTTTGGATCAAAGTAGTCAAACCTTAGACCCAATCGGGTGATTATTCCTTCGAAATCGAGCTTATCCTGCGCATAGACGGCAAACTTTATTGGCTCACGGTGATAGTAATCCCAGAACGGATTTGTCACCCAGGGAAGGTTGTTATACATCGTTTTGATGTCATACAGCGTGACATCAATACCGGTCTTGACCTCATGGACCTTGCCGATCGAATGGGTGATATCAAAGCGTCCCTGATACTCAAGGTTCTCATACAGTAGCCAGTATCGATAATCGCCCGCAGTATAGAAGATGCCCTCTATGCCATACGGGTTGTTGCGCAGGGCATCAGCACCACCAAACAGATAGCGGTCATGATATGGGATCATGCTGTCGATCAATACCTCTCGAATCGTCAGTCCGAGCTCCTCACGCAGGCCATCATCGAGCAGATAATCAATCAGATGCTCTGCCTTAAGCCGATAATCCTCATACCACTCTCTATCGTTCTCTGCTTCCCACTCATAGTCACGATTGCCATAGACCCGTTGATACTTGACAAGACCCAATTTTAAGGACATCAAGGTCTTGGCAGTCAACATATAGTTGACGTTAGCAGTGCCAATGGTGTTCTTGATTCTGTTCATCGGTCGCTGGTCAAAGTATTTGAGGGGCGGTGGACTTTCAGGGTCGGTCGTCCATACAATATACTGCATCCTGGAATTGAATCCAGAGAGACTGACCTTTCCCTTGGCATTGGGTAAGAAATAGGACAGACGCGCCTGAGCCTTGTAGTCCATTCTTTCAGACGGAATCTTATACCTTGCCTCTCTATATGCATCGGTCATCATCAACTCACCCGAGAGGAAGTAACGCAGACGAGCAATCACCGGAATCGGTCCACCCAAGGAAAAATCATAGTTATTATAACCAAAGTTGAGTGCCCTGCTGCCAGAGAAGACTTCGTCCGTGAGATAACGGAAACTACCCGCGTGCTTTGTTCCGCCTTCTTTGGTGACCACATTCACTATACCAGAGAGGGCATCACCATACTCGGCATCAAAGCCACCACTCACAATAGTCACCTCTTCCACTGCTGCCGTGGGCATCTGCACAGACTGGAAGGCACTCTGTGCAACCTTGGTCACAATACCATCAACAAAATAGGTGATTTCATCTTCGCGACCTCCACGAACATGCGTACCTCGATCACTTTCAGTAACGCCAGCCTGAAGCGATATCACCTGATTAATTGTTGTTATCGGCAATCGATTCATATCTTGCGATGTCACTGAACGACTTGTCTGGGTTTGAGAGACGACAACCAGGGGACGCTCGCGGACAACAGTGACTCCCTCAACCTCAATGACCGTGGGCCGCAGACGGAAATCGAGCATTGTGGTCTGGTCTGCATTGACCACGACATTGGTAAAGGTAAAGGGGTCATAGCTGATATACGATGAAACAAGCCGATATGTTCCTGCTGGAACATACAGCACTGTGTACTCACCTTTCTCATCAGTTGCTGCTCCGAGTTCGGACCCTTCAATAATGACGTCGGCTCCAACCAGGGGTTCGCCTGTCTCTGAATCAATAACCCGACCACGGATTCTTCCGTATTCAGCACCGAACAGGAAAACCCCAATAAAGATAAGGCTTATGAGCTTCTTCATTGTACACCTCCATTTATCCTGACCGGTACGAGCCACACCTGCGCTATATAATCCCGCTCTGGTCGTTCATAGTAGTAATAACCATTTGTCACAACCTCAAAATAGAGATTAGTGATCCCAGTACCACTCACAACTAATTGACCTATACCACCAGTGCCACCTGTTGGAACTGGTAATTCAACTCGTTCAGTACCACCGCAGCTTGTAAAGAATTCTGCTTGATCAGCTGTGACTGTACCAAATCCGAGTGTTACTTCTACGGTAAGGGTCTCGCCATCTGCAAATTCTAAAAGAGAATCAATTGCCCTGAATCGATTCATGCAATGACCAGTGTAGAGTGTATCATAGCTTGAAGAGATGATCGTTTCTTCGGTATCATCCTGCCGTGTAAGTGTTACCTGGGCAATTGCTGGTGCATCTGGTCCTACCTCTGGGAAGTAGTAGGTTGCATATGATATACGTCGAAGGAGCCAATTCATCGGCTCTGCTATTACTATCGTTGTATCATTAGGTGTCATAGTAGTGTCGATCGATGTATCTCTTTCCGGCTCAAAGAATATGAGTCTACTGCCCCGTCCCAACGCGTCGGTTGAGTCATCGTATGCTGTCGAATCAATAGTTCCGGTGCCAATTCTCCAACCAAGAGTCTCACCTGTTACCGTATCAACAATGGGGTTATCGTAGTAGCCTGTGATTCTTACATCTATGTGGAGTCGCGAGACAACCGCGAAGGTATCAAACAGATAAACAGTGCAGGTCGTGTCTTTTGTGAACCAAAAATCTAACAAGCCCAACACACTGTTAACTGAGTCTAATCTTAGACCACAACTATCAACATGCCTCTTTATGATAATCGAATCACCACGGAAATAACTATCCTCCTCAAAGAATGCAACCTGATCCATGGTGAGGGGAATATACGGTTCATAGAACATATCATTGGTTATCAGCAATTCGGCGTTTTCGTTGAGGAGAGCATGTATTGCGGTGCTATCTTCTGGTGTCCCTTCGTAGAACTCTTCAGGTGGCTCGTTCCCGCAGGTAATCAAGAGAAGAAACAGACTCATCAAGAGACATAGAAGATTTCTCTTCATCATTCCTCCTTTCTTTCTTCCTCCCATACACTGAAAGGATTATGTACAGCTCATTGTTGTTGCATCACTGTACACAGTTTTCCCTTACTTGCCCTAACATTTCCTCTTTTTTTGAGTTGCATCACCCCCTTTGTTAAACTAAAGATTATAGTGGGAATTGGCAGATTGTCAAGTCCCGTGCGCAGACGAGTGGTCTTACGTGTCGCTTGTGTAATCACATCACCTCCAAACTCACCCACCTATCAAATTATAATAGCTTTTCAGGGATTGTCAAGTAGGAAATCTCGTCCTCTTAGCCCCCGGTTAACTGGAATTTTATGGGTATAGAGACCCAGACGCGGACGAATTTGTCCCGCTGTTTTGCCGGAGTGAATTTAGACCTCATTGCCGCTGTAAGCGCCGCCTGGTCAAGCATCTGATTACCGCTTGACTTCAGTATGTTTGCCTCAATGATGCTTCCATCTATATCAACCAATGCCTTGATCACAGTATTACCTTCGATCCCAGCACGTCGTGCTAACTCTGGATATTGAGGCTTAGGAATGTTTATGGGTTTTGGTTTCACCTCAACCTTATAATAGGGTACAATCTCAATCTCCGGACCGGTTGGCACGGTTCTGATCAAATCCTCCTGAAATTCAGTGGTTGCAATCGTCTCGACCGCCTCCTCTGCAACCTCGCTCTCGGCTTCTACCGCAACCTTGGGACGCTCAACTGGTGGCGGCTCTTCATACTTCTCCATCTGAGCCGAAATCTCCTCCACCATGGTCACAATCTCCCGCCTCAACTTGTACGGTTCTGGCTCAGCATAGGGAACAAAGAGGAAAAGAAGAATAAAAATAATGAGACTGGAGAACATTCCGACTCTTATATATACCCCATACATGATCTTATGGTCGCGCATACTCATCTCCAGAATTCTGTGGCAAAGGTAATCCTATATGCCTTTGCTTCTTTTAATTTGTCGAGCACTACATCGACTACGCCATAGTTTACTGATTCGTCAACATTGAGAATGGTAACGAGCTCAGGATCATCGTACACCTTAGGCGCCATCTTTGCTGTAATGAGATTCTCAGTTACAACATTGTCATCGATGTAAATCTTGCTGTTAGTGTCGATCCATACATATTTCACATGGCGTCTCATCAGGATCCGCTCAGTAGACCTTGCCTGTGGCAATGATAGTGTGAGACGGAGTGTTGTTGCCCGAAACACCGTGGTAACCATGAAAAACAGAATAAGGAGAAATGCGATATCTGCAGTTGATGCAGTGGGTATCTCACTGGTTCTTGTAAATCTTCGTATTATGCTTTTTCTCATTACTCCTCACTCGTTGGGATGAGACTAATCTTATTTGCCCTTAACTCCCGACCATCCTTCATTACCTTGACCAGTTTAAGCTGATCCAGCACCTGAACCATGTTCTTATATGGTGCCTCTTTACTCGTTCGCAAAGAAACAACCAGTAGTGTATCACGGTCGAATAATCTCTCTTCCACAATACGTTTGATTTCATCATATTCATTTGGCATGATGTCTCTCTCTTCTCCGGATGCCTTAATTCTGATTGCTCCAGCAGGATTGATGAGTATCATCACGATGTTTTCAGGTTTTACTTTCACAATCTCCTCCTGCTCTGTCTTCTCAGGTAAAAGCATTTTCAACCCTTTGTCTTTGGTGAAGACTGTTGATGTCAGGAAGAAAATAAGAATCAAAAATGCCACATCACCCATCGATGCGGTCGGGATTGCATATCTGGTCTTTTTCTTCTCCCGAAGTTGCATTATTGCTTCCTTTTGGGATATTGTTCTATCAAATAGTCAATGAGCCCACTTGCCGCCTCTTCCATATCTCTCGTATATCCATCAACCTTTCCAGAGAGAAGAATATGAATTATTGCGAGTGGTGTAGCGATTATCAATCCCCATTTTGTGGTAATGAGCGCAGTCGAGATGCCACTCGCCACGACAGTCGGCTCAACCTCACCGGCAATAGCAATGGCGGCGAATGCTGTAATCATACCCATGACTGTACCCAAGAAACCGAGAAATGGTGCGACCGTGGTAAGGCCACCAAGCAGCGGCATGCCGCGGTCAAGAAATGCCAATTCAATGGCGGCACTGCGTGCAACCATCTCTTCCATTGCATCTTTGCCCTTGTCAGCCTTTTCCAAGATCGATTTCAATATCTTTGCTACAGGTGCAGGAGTTCTGTCACATAACGCAATCCCTGCCTTGACACCCTGAGAATCAACAGCTGATACGAGTTTTTCAAGAAACGACCTTGGGTTGAGTCGAGCCCTTATATAGAGGCTATAGAGTCTCTCCAAGATTAGTCCAATACTGATAACTGCACAGATGAGCAAAAACCACATCACAAAACCACCGCCGCCTTCGGCACCCAGTTGAAACTCCCTTATCATATAATTCCTCCTTTCTTTTCACTACCCATAATTATATAGGGCACCCTTGTAAAGTCAAGGTTTATGGTAAATTATAACAAAAAATGACCAGCTGTCAACCTTAAATGTGCGTCTCCTTTACCGTAAGGTTGCGGAATAATAGAGGAGACCGCCAATAAGCGAAAATATACCGGCACCTAATAAGAGAAAATTCTCCACACGGGACAGGCTTAGTGAAATAATGATCAAATCAAAAAGATCAGCAGGCCCGGCGGTTCCCAGTTGCGGGAAATAGAAAAAAATTCGATATATGTGGAAAATTGCCACGCCAATGAGAGCGAGACAGCCGATCACAGGGAATATCCATATTGTCTTACCTGTAATGAGCTGAGACAATCTTTTTAGGATCATTCCGTATATAATTAAGGAAAGAATTGTCAGCAGGATCGCAACAAGGAACATTACTTCTGCTGGAATATCAGCCCTCATTTAACCAGACTCATGAAAGGTTTCGCACGACGTTGGTCGGTTTCGAAACCCGTCCCGTTAGATACGGGAACCGTAATGGATTTCAGATCATGTATGACATTGAGTCTCCTCCTATATCTCTCCGAACAATCACGTGTATACTGATTTCTAACGGGACCCGTTTCGTTGAACGGCATCATCATACGGAATAAAGAGTGCCGCTCATACACGAAACCCATTAACGAACGACGCTACGGACAGCGAAACCGTGCAACGACCAACGATACTCTAACCATCATCTCCCTCTCGTGACGCCGTAGAATCTCACATTAGCAACGAGCGAAAGTATACCCGAGAGAAGAAACAATCCATAGGCGAGATAATTTATCCCACCTTTCGGTAACATCATCTTTCCTCCAAATCCACAGTAGTATAGTTGAATAACCGCAAAGCAGAGAATACCTGTGGGAGCGAAAATTATAAATTGCCAATCGGTTTTTTCGCCGAGGACGATTTCGTAACGGCGGGCAATGATCCCCAATACTATGAACGCAAGCCACAGAAGAAGTGCCCCAAGAACAAGGAGATAATTGGGAATAATGGCGAGTGCTTGATATGTGTCGGGATCGATCCCGAATGGAGCCAGGATTAAGAAAAGATAGATTATAAAACACCGCTCAGACAAAAGGTGTCGTCAATGGTTGGTCGGTCTCGATAGGCGATACGTTTACTCGTTGTCGTTTGCTGATTCACGAAACCCATTTACGAAACCGAACCGCATTTCGAAACCGCAACCAATAAACCGCAAACTGCTTTTATACCTTCCATCACTTCAATTGCCTCCAACTACCCCGAGTGTTCTGCCACTAAGTGCCTCCAATTGCCCTGTCTTCATTTCAGTAGCTTCAAAAGCTTGTCTTTCATTTCGCGTCCCTTTGATGGTCCAATAATCGTAGTCGCTGCTTTGCCGAGAGCACCAATAAATCTACGGATGTCCTCTTCTTTAAGTTCATCCACGTTGAGACGCTGTGACTTGAGTTGATTTTTAAAGATACGTTCTGTAAAGTCTCCCACATAGGCTTTCATAATCTCTTGAACTCTGTCGAGAGTACTCCACGTGTATAAAGTCTTCGGCTTTTCTCTAGGTTCTTCTGCAGGCCCTATAATGGCGGCAGATTGTCTCTTCAAATCCCCGAGAAGAGTCCAGAGATTGTTTATGACAATGCCCTGCGTCCGATTGAATATGCTTCCGAAAATCTGTTCGCCAGCCAATTCCATGAGCACACCTTTGGTATCCCCCAACATCTCTATTCTGTTAATCTTCATATCACCAAGGGCGCCAATTGTCTCAAAGATAATCATTCCCACCTGTGCGATTTCACTTCTTATCAATTGAGCACCTTGTGCCGTCACTACAGCACCCGTCTTGGTAACTGAAAATGCAGAGGGTAAACCTCTCTTCTCGAATCTATTCAACACATCTTGTTCCATACTACTTCATCTTCTCAATGACCGCCTGAACCTTTGCCCTCGCCTCGGATGAACCCAACTCAACTACTGCCCTCTTTATCAAAAAATCTATGATAGAACGCAACCCCTGTACAAAGTCTTCCTCTTTATCTTTCGGCGGTGTGGCTTTGAATGCCAGCTTATCATTGATGACACCAACATAGAGTACAATATCGCCACCCAAGATTCCTAAGCATTGATTGAGGAGGTTACGCCAGTGCGACCTTTCTTCTTTACCACCTAACTCGTCAACGAGGAGATTAATCTGTTGAATCTTCGAAGTGATACTCGGAGGAAGTTCAATCTTTGTTTTTTTAACTACCTTCTCCGACAGTCTAATCTTTTCTATAATCTCTTTTGGTTCTTTGTCTCCCTCTATCTCAACACCTATGTATGTTGAATCATATGGTAAAATCAAAAGCCGATAAGAACCATACCACAAAGACACACAATCGATCTCCCCCATCGAGAGGCTATTCTTTATCACCTCTCCAGCCGAGAAGAAGAATGCCGTCAACTCACCAATCGGTGCGGCAGAAGCACCCTTTACCTCTTCGATCGAACCATCCTGAGCATTCACCAAGGCATAGCCAATAATTCCAGATATGCTATCTAATGCCTCCATGCTCCTTTATCCTTTTAGAAAATCCCTATACTTTCTAATCGCTGCATGATCGAGTCTCATCAATCGCAAACCAGGTAATACGATTTTGGCCTGAACTGGCTGTTAAACATACTCTCGCTGTAATATGAACTGAATAATTGATCGCGTATATTATTCTGCCTCCATCTTCTCCTCAAAGTCATGCCATTTTTTCTTAAAAAGGACTTTGCCAAATATCTTGGGACCCTCAGTTTTCACATAATCCTCCAAATTCTTAACAGACAATTCAACTTCGCCAGCACTCAATTCTGCACGTGGTGTAATCTTTAGAGTCCTTTCATCAATATGAAAGACGTTGATAACCTTCTTGTTACGTGCGGCACTATCAGCCCATTTCTTTAACAATTGCAGCCCATTCTTGCCAAAAACCTCAAGAAGGATTCTCAAAAATGTTGTGAGAGCTGCCATGACCCTCTCTACTTCCTTTGGCTCGTAAATCAACCCCTGTTCTTTTAACCATGTAATCGTCTTCGTCGCCTCATAACCACCAATCTTCGACTCAGCAAACACGGCGCTCAGTTTCCTTTTGCCATCAACCAGGGCAAGAATCTGCCAATCAGTCCTTCTGAGTGCAACGGCTGATTCCAATTCTTTTGTGGACTTTGCCAGCACAGTATCGAGTGGCGGTAATTTCTTCTTAATCTCCTGAAATTCTACCCGACGTTTCTCAATAGTCTCAGTCAGCTTTCCAAAATCTTCCGCAAGTGTCTGTTCAGGAGCACTCACACCAGGCTCAAAACGCCCTGTCTCGAGATTAATAAATGTTAGGTTTATTACTGCCTCAATACCTTTATTCACTCCGTCAGTAGCATGCACAACTAACCCATTACGCACGTAAATATCTCCAGTCACAGCACCATAAATCCTTAACACACCCGATTTCTTTACCGTGACAAGAAACTGTAGTACGTCACTCAGGGGGAATTCTTCGAGGTTTATTTCAAAGCCAAACACTATATCACGTGCAGCCAATTATGGAGTAAAAAATACACTCTGCCGATTAACAGAGAGATACGTGCCATGACGGTGTAACCAAATGATGCACCAAAGGCAACCATCATAAACCAAATACCCAATTTTGCCCCGACACCTAAAATACCTTTGTGTTCCTTCGAGAAATAAAAATATACCAGTGTCGCAACCACTCCGATGATAATCAATAGATTTGAAAGTAAGGCGGGTGGCGACACGCCTGAGAGGGGCAAAAATGTTGCATGAAGTTGAGGAATGATATCGCCTTGTACCCTCTGGGTTATAACCGTAGCCATCGCAACGCCCATTGTAAAGGTCAGAGGTATGCGAATCAGCCAATTTATCTTGGGGATTAAAGGAGCAAACATCATAAGACCCACTATTATTGGCATCACATAAATAAAATTGCCCTCTCTGATTAAAGGTTCAAAAAGATTTGGCCAGGTAAAATCGAACCACAGAATGACTGCCCAATATCCAGCGGATACACCAACAAATATATGCTCGGCGATCTTATAAAACGGATTGTCTTTATATAAAAATGAATATATCGCAAGCGTCAATAATGCAGCAATCCAGATACCAAAGACCTGTAGCATTATCTCACCCTTCTCTGATAAACCAGGATAATATTGCCAATGATAATGAATATAACTATAAGTACGTGGACGATCGACTGTGAATCCATCCCAGCAACAGCCCGAGCTTTTCTTCTTACTAAAGTTTCATATTCTGCAGCACCCTTTAATCCACCGAGAAGTCCGACTAGTTGACCAGAACTAAGGTAGGGATATTGTTGTGGCGCCATAATCGCTGTCGTAGCAGTAGCAATAGGAGTACCATATCGGGCCTTAAAATAAATAATCCAATGTAAAACTCCGGGGTCACCAGCTGATAGTGTCATAACGAGGTCCATATCACTTGCTGATTTTACTGCACGCCCTAATGGTAAGGAATCAATGGGAGTACCAGCATAATCAGCCCTTACAATATCTCCAACATTCCTGCCTAAACTTAAGAGCATGATCATTCCGCCAGGTTTATATCCGACATTTACGTAATCAATCCCATATACTTTGTTATAATGCGGAGCAATACTATCTAAAGCAAGATTACCCAAAGCAGGTCCTGCAGGCCACAGGCCGATCATATAGACTCGTAAATCCTTACGAAAACAGTGTTCTAAGAATGCCTCTGTAGCAGGGTATAATTCTGCTTCACTTCCTGGATCATAATCCACAGAGACAACAACAATCGAACCCTTGGGTAATGACTCCACCTTATCGTAGACATCCTTTACTGGCTTGGTTATGTCAACTGGTAAACCAATGGGCATGAGGAGAGGAATTGTTACGGCGAGACCTATAAGCAAAAAGATTATTCTTCTATCTAGTTCTGCAATTCGATCAAGAATATTCATGTTGTTTCCTTTGGTCGTCTCTTAAGGCATTTAGTTTTCTTGGCGTTTAGGTGTTTTTTCATTCCTTACCTCCTCCCATATAGCTTCTCTCAATACCCAAGAGAACCCGTAATGCCATGGAAATCAAACCCAAATCAGCGCCGAAAAGAATACCTCTTTTTGCTGCCGTGTTTGGCACATTCATTATCCATTCTACAAGACTGGGGAACCCGTGCCAGATCCAATAGCCTACCGGAACCCTTCCAATCATGACCAGAACAGCAGCAACAAGGAGTAGCGTCGCCTCTGGTGTCCTTGCTCTGAATGCGCGAAATGCAGCAGAACCGACAAAGAAGGCGAGAAGTGAAAACATCGTTGCCCCAAGAGGAATCTGAAGATTTTCAAACATATAGAGAAATATACCACCCTCACGACCACCAATAAATCCTGCTGCCATCATCATAGATAAGAAGGCAAGGAGGATAATACTATACTGCCAGTCCCTTAATCTCCTCTGAATCTTATCAAGATTTACTTTCACAAGATTGAATATGCCAATAAATACAAAGAATGCAATCACCCCAGTATACCAATTCTGAAAGGTCTGTGAGACATCCTGAAAACCCCGAAGAGGAACGAAAAAGGCAATGATCATAAAAAAACCACAGGAAAAAACAATAATGAGAGGTAGTGTACGTTTCATTATCTCACCTGGAACCAGTCAGTGAAAAATACCGAGTTAAAGAGCCGTAAGATCACGCCAATCACGATAACAAGAATAAAAATCAATTTGCCGAAGTCCTGACCTTTGAGCGAACCGAGCTGGACAGGTTCCTGTGAAAGATAGGCACTGGCAGCGTATAATTCCTCGCCCAAGAGCGTGTAATCACATGCTGCCACGAAAAATGGTAACTGGTCAGGTAGTGCGGTACCGGCAATCTGAATTGCTCCAGTGGAAAATCCAGTCTCAGCCAAAATGAGTGATTCAGCGTAGAATTTTCCTAAATAGAAATTGGTCGCGGGTTTTTCTCTTACCATGATACCATCAACAGCCGAGACATAACCGAATTGATCATCGGTTAAGTATCTGATATTATCAACATTAAACCAATCAGGCCTGCCCACTTTGGTAGCGGATTCTTTTACTACTTGCTGTGCCATACTCATTACCATTGCCTTGCTTGTGGGAACATATAAAGTAGTATTATACTGGGCAGTTTTCTCGGCGACCCTTCCCAAAATACTCATTGAAGCGATCGTTTCGGGTTCATCGATATCCATTATCCCGGGAACATACAATACCGGTTTACCCATTTCTGTAGCACGGCCGATAGCCTCTTCTATTGCCGTTATACCTGGAATCCTCCTTACATATAATTTCTCACCCCGGCGTGCGCGAGTGATGTAATATATGATTGCAGAGAAAAGAACCAGTATACACACAGCAATATTGACACGGCCTGTGTTGAAAATTTGTGCAACCGCCTTGACCGGACCAACTGTCTGAGAAGTAGGTTCAGCATCAAATCCTCGTGCCATCACTTTGTAAAAATAGCCAACGCCTTGTTGAATTTGACTGTCTACGAATGTGTTTCTTGGTGCCTCAACCTCGCATACCGTGTGCAATCCCTCATCAGGGTGGGTACCTCGCAGGATCTCGAAAGAGTGGTATGATGTATCTGCTGTCCATGTGATGGTGATACTCGAACCATCATCATTTGGTGTATCAAAAGCACGCACCTCAATCCCCAGCGCCACTATGATTAGAAGTGCCAGCATAGTGAGTAATAGTAACCATAATTGTTATGATGTCAAGACGAAAGAATGGAGGAGCGCTTGACAATGCATCAAAAATCTGTAGACTATGCAATATGAGATACCTTGTGCTACTGGAGAGCGTGCACTGCGGTAAGCATTTTAATCGAGAAGAGGAGAATCGGTGGACTACTTTTTAAATGACGAGGAAAAGAACCTCAAGGCAAAAGCACGTCACATTTCAGAAACGCTGGTTTTGTCAATACGTGATGAGCTTGATGAAAAGGCTGAATTTCCTGCAGAGATAATAAAAAAGATGGCGCACGAAGGTATGCTCAAAATTTTCATTCCCAAGGAGTATGGCGGCACCGGAGCTAAGATTATGGATATGTGCATTGCCTGCGAAGAGGTCGCGCGCGTCTGCGCCGGCGTTGCAACATCCTACGCAGTCAATGCCTTAGGCAGTGGACCGATCTGCTATTTTGCGAGCGATGAGCAGAAAAAAAGGTATCTGCCGAGAATCGCAACGGGAGAATTACTCTGTGCCTTTGGGCTTACCGAGGCCCAGGCGGGGAGTGACGTGGCAAATATCCAAACAACTGCAAGGAGAGAAGGCGATGCCTACCTTTTGAATGGCGTGAAGCAATTTATCTCAAATGCAAGTGTCTCGGATATCTATACCATACTTGCTTCAACAGATAAGTCAAGGGGCGCGCGTGGTATATCGGCATTCATCGTCGAGAAGGATATGCCCGGGTTATCATATGGCAAAGAGGAGAATAAATTGGGTATCAGGGCCTCGGTCACTACAGAATTGGTCTTTGAGGATTGTAAGGTACCGAAAGAGAATTTAATGGGTCGAGAAGGAATGGGGTTTATTTACACCATGCGTAATTTCGACCGTGCGCGTCCAGGCGTTGGAGCGATTGCCCTCGGTATTGCGCAGGGTGCATTTGAAGAGGTCCTCGAGTTCACCCATAAGAGAAACCTTCTTAATAATCAATATATTCAAAAAAAGGTAGCAGATATGGCTACAGAGATAGAAGCAGCCCGTGCATTAATCTACGCAACAGCTCGGATGATCGACTCCGGCGCAAAGGGATTCTCTAAAGAGGCATCGTACTCAAAGCTCTTTCCTTCTGATGTAGCGATGAAGGTATGCACAGAGGCAATTGAAATCTTAGGTCCTTATGGATTATTAAAGGAATTCAACATCGAAAAAAGATTACGTGATGCGAAGATTACCCAAATATATGAAGGGACTAATGAAATCCAAAGAGCGGTCATTGCGCTGGAACTAACCAGGGAAATGGGGATAAAGGAAAAAGCGAAAAAAGATTAAGAAGACATGAACATCGAAGTCCAAATATCAAATATCAAACGTCAATTCAATGCCCAATACACAATATCAAATTATGCATTTAGCCATTTGGACTTTGGCATTGATTTGGTATTTGGATTTTGGAATTTGTCATTCAGTCGGCAATCTTTCGCTCGACCCTTTTCCCCTGCTAGCCTTCTTTCAGCCGTCTCTGGGCCCTCTTTTAGGTAAGGAGTGGTCTATGGAGCTCAATCAAGAGTGTACACTCCTACAGAATGAATTGAGAAAATTTGCCCAGCAGGTTATTCTGGAAAAGGCTGATGAATTCGATAAGGCATGTACACTTCCATTAGATAATATAAAACAACTTGCTGACATGGGCATCCTTGGCGCAATCATCCCTGAGGATATGGGTGGTGCAGCATTAGATTTGATTGGATTTGTGGTTGCGCTCGAGGAAATTAGCAAAGTCTGCATATCGACCGCGCTGACAATTGCCACGCATAATGCATTCTTTGCCTACCCAATTCTCAAATACGGGAACGAGAATCTCAAACAAAAATACCTTCCTGATTCTGCAACCGGGAGAATAATAGGAGGATTTTCGTGTGCCGACAGCGATGAGGTGCACGCAGAAAGACAAGGCGAACAGTATTCCTTGAATGGTAAAGCTCCATTCGTCTTGAATTGCGAGGCGAACGGTCCATTTACTACATTTATTAAGGGCCAAGAAAATGTCATTACACTCGTTGTCGACAAAGATGCTCCAGGAATCAAAAGGTCCAAGAACAATAATATCATCGGTCTCAAAGCGGCTGGCATCGGTGAAATTACTTTTGAGAATTGCGTTGTTCAATCAGACACTACTCTCGGAAAAGAAAATGAAGGTGTCAGTATTATGCAGACAACAAATGACTTTGCACGAGTGTGTCTCTCAGCCATTGCACTCGGGCTTTCTCAAGGAGCTACTGACGAGGCAATAAAATATGCGAAGGAGAGAATCCAATTCAATCAATCAATCATCAATTTTGGCATGGTGAGAGAAAAGATTGCTGAAATGACAACAAAGATTGAGGCTGCCAGGCTCCTCACATACAATGCAGCGATGCAGTATGACGCTGGAAAAAACTATAGCAAAGCAGCAGCAACGGCAAAATACTTTGCTGGCCAAGCAGCAGTGGAAATCGCAACAGAGGCGCTTCAGATCTTTGGTGGCTATGGCTACATGAAAGATTATCCCGTAGAACGCTATTTCCGCGACGCCCAGGTGATAAATGTATTATGTAGTACACCGGCAGAGGAGAAAGAGAATATAGTAAAGGAAACGATAGGGTAATAAATAAAAATCCTAAATACGAAACACTAAATTCTAAACAAACACAAAGCACAAATGTTCAAAATCCAAAACATTGTTTGAAAATTTAAATTTTGAATTTAGAAATTAGAATTTCCCGGTGAAGATGAGGTTCGTATTGACTTTGTCACTATATTTCCTATAATCCCCCATGGAAAAGGTCATTGCCCTCATTCTTGCGGGCGGTCGAGTAGATGAGCTCCTCTGCCTCACTGAAAAGAGGCCGAAATCCGCGCTACCAATCTTCGGTATCTACCGCATAATCGACTTTGTCTTGAGTAACCTTATGCATGCAGGGATAACTAATGTTGGTGTCTTATCACAATATCGCCCTTATGCATTGGTGCGGCACATAGGTACTGGTGAACATTGGGATTTCATTGGTCGAAAAAGGGGAATTCGTATACTCCCACCGTATCGGGGATTTAAGGCATCAGACTGGTATAAAGGCACAGCCGATGCAGTCTATCAAAACCTATCCTACATCGAAGAGTTTAAACCCGAACATATTCTGGTCGCATCTGCCGACCACATATATCGTATGGACTATAAACCACTTCTTCAATTCCATACAGAAAAGAATGCTGACGCAACAATCTGCTTCACAAAATTAAAGACAAAAAGCACACGATTCGGGTATGGCGCTATTGCAGAAAATGGGCAATTGACACACTATCTGGAGAAACCAGAGTCACCACCATCAGATTGGGTATCCATGACAGTATACTGTTTCAAAACAGAATTTCTCATCGATGTCTTAATGTCAAATGTTCTTGATACTTCTCATGAATTTGGCAGTGATATCATACCAAAGATTATAAATCGCAACAGGGTCTTTGCATTCGCATTCAAAGGATATTGGGCATATGCTCGAACCATAGAGACCTACTTTCACACAAACATGGATCTTCTGAACGGCAAGATAAATCTCAGTGAGTGGCAAATAAGAACAAATCTGCTAGAGCGGTGCGCGTATTTTGACCGTATGCCCGCACGCATAAGCGAAAATGTCACCGATGCAGTAGTCAGCGAAGGGTGCATTGTTCAGGGAACAGTAAAAAACTCTATACTCTCACCAGGCGTGGTCGTCAAAACAGGGGCAGAAATAACTGATTCTATAATCTTTCATGACACTATTGTAGAAAAACAGGCAAAACTGCATAAGGTAATTTGTGATAAAGACTCAGTGATAGGTGAAGAGTGTGTCATCGGGGGCTTTGGCGAAGATGTTCCATCACGAGAATTCCCTGATCTGCTCAATTCGGGAATAACACTTTTAGGGAGAAATTCAACTATTCCAGCCAAGACAAAAATTGGTGCGAATACTACTGTCTATGCTTCAGCACATTTAAGTAGTACGCATATCGAGCCTGGAAGTACGATACGATGACGAAAGATATCATCGCCATGCTCTTGGCAGGCGGTGTAGGGTCACGATTAAACATCCTTGCCCGCCAACGTGCAAAGCCTGCAATTCCCTTTGGTGCAATATATCGCATCATCGATTTTACGATGAGCAACATTGCTGACTCCTCTATTGACGTCGTCGGCGTACTCACCCAATACAAGCCGCTGTCTCTGATGGCGCATCTCGACAGCGGTAAACCATGGGATTTATTCGGTCGAACACGACTCGTCGAGATACTGCCGCCAAAGACAGGAGAGGAAATCTCTGATTGGTATAAGGGAACTTCAGATGCGGTTTACCAAAATCTCGGATTCATCCAAGATTATTCTCCTCATATGGTACTCGTTGTCTCGGGTGATCACATTTACCATATGAATTATAACGAACTAGTAGCATATCACATCGAGAAAAACGCCGACGCGACAATATGTCTCATCAAGGTACCATCGGAAGAGGCATATTACTTTGGGATCGCTCAAATGAATAATGAGGGTAAAATTGTTCAATGGGTTGAGAAACCGGAAAAGCCACCATCGAATCTGGCTTCGATGGGTGTATACCTCTTTAATGCAGAGGTCCTTAACACAACATTACTACGAGTAGCAAAGAGGGGTGGTGTTGATTTTGCAAAAGACGTCATTCCTGTCATGCTCAGAAAAAATCGTGTGTACGGTTATGCGCTCAGCAGCTATTGGCGAGATGTTGGTACTATTGACGCCTATTGGAATACGAATATGGACATTTTACGAAGAGATTCAGGGCTCCAGATTGAAGAGTGGCACATAAAGACAAACCACTCGGTCAAAGGCGAGATTGGTGACCGACCATCGGCATATTTTGGTGCTCGTTCTAGCGTCTCAAATTCACTTATTGCACGCGGTTGTATCATTGAAGGCCATGTACATAATTCTATCTTATCTCCGGGTGTGAAGATTCACAAAGGTGCAATAGTTACTGATTCAATTATCTTCCACGACACAAGCATAGGTGAGAAATCAGTCATTGAAAATTGCATTATCGATAAAGCAGTTACTATCGGCAATACAGTAACTATTGGCCGAGGTAAACGTGTACCCAATAAAAAATTCCCCAGTCACCTCTATTCTGGAATAAGCATTATTGGCAAGAAAGCGATTATTTCTTCACACTGTAAAATTGGCAAAAATTGCATTATCAATCCTGGCATTACTGTAGAAAGAAAAGGCATTAGATCCGGAACAACAATCTAAGCCTTACCAGCAATCTCTATCTAATGAAAAGGAAGAAGCTGTCTTAAGTCCCTTATCTGACTCTTGACAACATTTAAATTCTGGTTATAATATATAAGATTGGTATTAATGTGATCTTTGACAACTGATTCCTATGCAAATTTGTCCAGGGTATTGGGTCTAAAAAAATCTCCAAATAATTCCTTTTGGAGGGTTTGATCCTGGCTCAGGACTAACGCTGGCGGCGTGTCTTAGACATGCAAGTCGAACGGGCTGCTATTTCGTAGCAATACGAAATAGCGCTAGTGGCGAACGGGTGAGTAATACAAAAGCAACTTACCTTAGAGTGGAGCATAACTCCGAGAAATCGGAGCTAATTCTCCATATTCTCAGTAGACGCAAGTCTACTGAGGAAAGGCTTCGGTCGCTCTGAGAGAGGCTTTTGGCCTATCAGTTTGTTGGTGGGATAACAGCCCACCAAGACTATGACGGGTAGGGGGTGTGAGAGCATGATCCCCCACATGGGAACTGAGACACGGTCCCAACTCCTACGGGAGGCAGCAGTCTAGAAATTTGGGC
>SMTZ1_10000659_pt1 | contig 32888 bp, 30 predicted proteins | sample DeeMarSWOR136_30_FD_25667 | JGI IMG/M metagenome (IMG submission 25667) | reverse complement strand
GGAGCCGGAGATCGATGCCCTTGCGGCGTACATTCATCCTGGCGCATCCTACTACGTGTATGACGGAGAAGAGGCGAAGTATGTGGCGGGTGATACCGCATCATCGGAATTCATCATCGTCAAACCGGACGAGCCTGTACAGCCCCCTCGCTTCTGGAGAAGGAGCCAGTCCTTTATTGCACGAGTCGAGACTCAACTGCTCCACGCAGTGCCCCGCAGATCCTTCCAGGGGCCTCCATCCGCGAAACGCTCGGGTGCCAACACTCTGGGACGCGGGTCCTCGGCCTGATCCAGCTGCAGCACCATCCACTTGGGATAGGGTGTGCCTGGATCGGAGACCTCGTTGAGCAGCCTGAGATCCTCATCCGAGAGCTTCAGATTGACTGCTTCGATGTTGTCCTTGAGATGCTCGGTTTTTCTACCTGCTATGATTACGCTGCTGATGCCGGGACGTGAGAGCAGCCATGCAATGGCCACCCGGGCAGGGCTGGCGCCGCGTTTTTCCGCCAGCTTCCGTAGCGTGTCCACCACCCTGTAGCCTCGCTCTCTATCGAACGGAACGAACTGCCCGGCTTCGGCGAAACGCGTTCCGGGGGCCGGTTTTTTACCGCGATCGTATTTGCCACTCAGGAATCCGCCAGACAGCGGGCTCCATACCAGTATGCCGATGTTGTGATACCGGGCGAGGGACAGCCATTCGCTTTCAAGGTCACGGCCTGCAAGGCTGTAGTACATCTGGGCGGTTACAAACTTCTCGAGATTCAACCGCTCCTGCAGACCCAGTGCGGTGGCAGCCTGCCAAGCGAGGTAATTGCTGAGTCCGATGTACCGCACTTTGCCCTGGCGGACGAGGTCGTCGAGGGTGCGTACCGTTTCCTCCAGCGGAGTGTTGCTGTCCCACCCGTGCACCTGATAGAGGTCGACATGGTCGGTCTGAAGCCGTTTCAGGCTGCTCTCGATACCACGCATGATATTCACTCGTGTTGCGCCGCACCTGTTGAAATTGTCGCTCATGGGAAGTCTCACCTTGGTGGCGAGCACGATCTCCTCTCGAATCCCCTTGAGAGCGTTGCCGAGCAGGGTTTCGCTTTCGCCGAGACTGTACACATCGGCCGTATCGATGAAATTGATGCCGTGATCCAGAGCAACCTGCACCATTTCATTTGTGGACTTCTGGCCGAGATTACCCATATTCATCTTCTTTCCAAACTGCATCGAACCGAGTGCGACTGCACTCACAATTAAGCCGCTGTTACCCAATCTCCTGTAGACCATGATCGATCCCCCCATATGCTTTTGTTCTATAGTATGAAACGCTTGATCATCAAAGGCAATAGCAAATACACCGGTCACCATACAGGCAGCGTGCAAAAAACGGAAAATGTTCTCGTGGATTATTGATCCGTCCGTCGCAAAGCGGTGAAAGATACCAAGAGGAGAGCGTTATCGGGCAGTTCAGGTCAATTCGCCCGTTTATCTCTGTCTTAAAAGCTTGATCGGTTGTGGCAGCTTGTATACTTTTTAAAAGATTCAGCGTATCGGGAGGGTTCGGGATTCGATACCGAGGACGTCAGGATGTTCGTTCGGGAGCAGCTGAAGGATGAGTGAGATACTCTCAATCGATTCATGATATATAGGTGACGGGTCGTCGGATACGTGTTATATTAATCTGGCCATACGTATTCAGACCCCTCCAAAGTTACAATACCTTTATTCGAGTCGTTCCTCAGGAGTGCAGTATGAAGATCGATAAAACGACCATCGACTGGGTCGCCGAGCTGGCCAGAATCAACCTGAGCCCTGAGGAGAAACGCGAGATGGAAATCCAGCTCGCGCGTATCCTCGACTATATGGATGTGCTCAACGAGCTGGACCTCGAGGATGTCGAGCCCACAGCTCATACACTGGGTTACACCAATGTCATGCGAAAGGACGAGCAGGGCAAGAGCTTCGATGTGGGTGTCGTGGAGAAACTTGCGCCCAAATGGGGCAATGGTCATGTGATCGTACCACGAATCGTCTAGGAGCCGCGTTTGTCTGGACTGAACACCGAAACCATAGCAAGTCTGAGGGAGCCCCTACGAAAGGGCGATATCGATACCTTTGATATCGTGAATGACATCAAGAGAGCGATCGACCAGGACGCCCAGCATGTACAGCCGCTCAATGCTTACATACGTTTTGACATGGACCTGATAGGAAGGGAGATCGAAGAAAGCAAAGCGCGACAGCCTGCTCTACGGGATACACTTTTAGGCGGCGTACCGATTGCTGTGAAGGACTTGATAAACGTCATGGGCGGAACTACAACCTGTGCCTCCAACATCCTGCGGGAATACGTTTCACCCTACGACGCCACAGCCGTGCAAAACATGAAGCGGTGCGGCGGGATTCCGGCGGGGAAGCTCAACATGGATGAGTTTGGCAGGGGCTCGTCCAACGAAAACTCCGCATTCGGAGTTGTCGGGAACCCCTTCAATCGATCCAAGATCCCTGGCGGCTCAAGCGGCGGTGCGGCATGTGCCGTTGCCGCTGACCTTGCAATTGCTGCACTCGGTTCCGACACGGGCGGTTCGATCCGTCAACCCGCTTCCATGTGCGGCGTGTTCGGAATCAAACCGACCTATGGCAGGGTGTCCCGATATGGTCTGGTTGCGTACGCCTCTTCACTCGATCAGATAGGCACCTCCGCCAAGACCGTCGCTGACGGTGCTCTGCTCCTCGAGGCCATATCGGGACACGATGTCTGCGACTCGACCTCGGCGAGGGAGGCGGTGCCGAGATTTTCAGAATATGTGGGTAGGGAGATCAAGGGTCTGCGTATCGGTATACCCGACGAGTATTTCGGAGAGGGCCTCGATGAGGAGGTGCGAAACTGTATCCACCGGGGCATTAAGGTTCTTGAGGAGGCAGGAGCCCGGATCCGGAAGATCAGCCTCAAGTACACACGTTACGCTATCGCCACCTATTACATCATTGCCACGGCTGAGGCATCGTCAAACCTGGCACGGTTCGACGGTATCAGATACGGCACCCGTTCAGTCGAGACCGATGACCTGATCGATCTCTATCACGAAAACCGCAGCAAGGGATTCGGGGAAGAGGTGAAAAGACGCATCCTTCTTGGAACCTTCACCCTTTCATCCGGATATTACGATGCATACTATCTCAAGGCCCAGAAAGCCAGAACCCTGGTGCAGCGGGATTTCCACGATGCTTTCAGGGAGGTAGATCTCATCGTGACTCCGGTCTCTCCGATTCCGGCGTGGGACATCGGTGTGATGGTGGACGATCCTCTGCAGATGTATCTCGCCGATGTATACACCGTACCGGTGAATCTCGCGGGGCTGCCAGGTGCCTCGGTCCCGTGCGGCAGGACCGCTGACGGACTGCCAGTGGGGCTCCAGCTCATCGCACCCCTTTTCAGAGAAGATGAGATATTCCGGGCCGCTTCGGTTGTGGAGGAGGGATTCGATGCAGTATGAGGCGGTGATCGGTCTCGAGATACACGTTCAGATCAATACCAGGACCAAGACGTTCTGCCGCTGCAGCACCGAGTTTGGAGCGCCACCAAACACACATACATGCCCCGTGTGCCTCGGACTGCCCGGTGCGCTTCCCGTGCTCAACGAAGAGGTCATCAAAAAGGGGATCACAGCGGGGCTTGCCCTGAATTGCCGCGTTGCGAAATACTCCATCTTTGCACGGAAAAATTACTTCTATCCCGATTTACCGAAGGCTTATCAGATATCGCAGTATGCGCTTCCCATCAACGGGCCCGGAAGGGTGAAGCTCGTACGTCCCGGCGGAAAGGAGAAATGGATCGGCATCACGCGGGCTCACCTGGAGGAGGATGCGGGCAAGCTCGTGCATGATGAGGCCCCCCGCGGCCCTAGCTATGTGGATTTCAACCGGTGTGGCGTGCCCCTTCTCGAGATCGTGACTGAACCGGACATACGGACTCCCGACGACGCGTATCTGTTTCTCACGGCCATCAAGGAGATCATGCAGTATACGGGTGTGTCTGAGTGCAATATGGAAAAGGGGGAGCTCAGGGTGGATGTCAACATCTCCATGCGGGAGGCGGGAAAGGACAGCTACGGCGTCAAGCAGGAGATCAAGAACATGAACTCCTTTGCGAACGTGAAAAGGGCATTGGAGTACGAGATCAAACGACAGACCAGGCTCCTGAGAAGCGGAGAGGTACTGACACAGCAGACACGGCTCTTCGATCCCAACAAGAATGCGACGGTTCCCATGCGGACCAAGGAGGAGGCACATGACTACCGCTACTTTCCAGATCCCGATCTCGTTCCCGTGGTACTGACGTCCGAGGAAATCTCGATGCTGCGGGAAGAGCTTCCCGAGCTGCCTGACAGGAGGCGGAAGCGATTCGTTGAAGAGTATAATTTGACGGAGTATGATGCCGTGAACATCTGCTCCTCCCTGTCCACGGCGAACTACTTCGAGGAGGCGGTGAGGGATTACAAGCAGCCAAAGAAAATAGCCAACTGGATCCTGACTGAGCTCCTGCGCTATCTCAACGAACAGAAGATTGACATTGATCAGTGTCTTGTCACCCCTGCAATGCTCAAAGAACTCTTCGATATCATGGACAGCGGTGTTATTTCCGGGAAAATTGGAAAGGATGTGTTCACAGAGATGATGTCTTCAGGCAAGAGGGCCGGTGCCATCGTCGAGCAGAAGGGGCTGAAACAGGTAAGCGATACGGGTAAGCTCGAGGGAGTGGTCGATGAGGTGCTTTCCGAACACGGGAATGTGGTGGCTGATTATCTGGGGGGAAAACAGAAAGCCTTCGGTTTTCTCGTCGGCCAGGTCATGAAGAAGACGAAGGGGAAGGCTAATCCAAAGCTCGTCAACGAGCTGTTGAATCAAAAGATCGGAGGATCCGATGATCTGGAACAGTGAAAGGGAGACGCTTGCCGACAGGAGAAAAAAGGCTTTCCAGAGCGAACAGCTCGAGGACCTGGTACGGAGGGTCTACGAAAAGATACCTTTTTATAAAAACAGGTTTGACGAGCTTGGTCTCAAGCCCTCCCACATATCATCGATAGACGATATCTCGAAGCTCCCCTTCACCTGCAAGAACGACCTGCGAGACAACTATCCCTTTGGGATGTTTGCTGTTCCCATGAGCGAGGTCGTGGAGATGCACACCTCATCGGGAACCACGGGAAAGCCGGTTATCGGTGGGTACACGGAGAAAGACGTGGACCTCTGGAGTGAAGTGATGGCCCGCTGTTTGAGCCTGAGTGGGACCACGGCTGAGGATATTGTGCACAACGCGTACGGATACGGTCTTTTTACCGGCGGGCTTGGTATCCACTATGGCGCACGGAGAATCGGTGCGACGGTCATTCCCATCTCCGGCGGGAACACGCGGAGACAGATCATGATCATGCAGGATTTCGGCAGTACCATCCTGACGTGCACACCGAGCTATTCCCTCTATCTGGCGGAAGTGGGGGAGGAGATGGGGCTCGATTTCAAAAAGCTGCCGCTCAGGGCGGGGAATTTCGGTGCGGAGCCCTGGTCGAACAACATGCGTGTCGAGATCGAGAACCGCCTCGGTCTCCTAGCACTCGACATCTACGGATTGACTGAGATCATCGGGCCAGGTGTGGGGAACGAGTGCGAGTACAAGACCGGCGTTCATCTCTGTGACGATCATTTTTACCCGGAGGTCATTAATCCAGACACTGGTGCGGTGCTGCCTCCCGGTGAGGTGGGTGAACTGGTCATCACCACTTTGACGAAAGAGGCAACTCCCCTCATACGATACCGCACACGGGATATCACCTCCCTCATACCCGGTGCATGTGAGTGCGGCCGTACCTCCGTACGAATGGAACGGATCATGGGGAGAACCGACGATATGCTCATCATCCGGGGCGTAAACGTGTTCCCCTCTCAGATCGAGGAAGTACTTGTGAGGATCGAGGGAACGGAACCTCATTATCAAATCGTGGTCGACCGGGAAGGCAAGCTCGATGTTCTTGAAGTGCACGTTGAGATGAACGAACGGATGATATCCGATGAGATCAAGGAGCTCGAGCGCACGGAGGCCAAAATCAGGTCGGAAATCGAAAGCCTGCTCGGTATCAAGGTGGGTGTCAAGCTGGTTGAACCGAAGACCATCACCAGATCAGAGGGAAAGGCGAAACGGGTGATTGACAAACGAAAGTTGTAGAATATTATAGTATTAAATAAATATAAAGAGTTATAAGCTTTTTCTTTTAATGTTCTATGGGATATTCTAAGGAAAAAGTAAAATAAAAAAATCATGCTCCCCTAATTTTAATATCTCGCGTCACCTGGACAAGTCCCTGCACTGATTCACGATCGCGGAGATCGAACCTGGTATCATAGATGATCTTGGCTACCTGATTCGGAGTCAGGATCTCAGACTTCTTCTTCTCTTTATGGTACACTTATCCTTATGCATCCCTGCCTCGAGCTCCCTGATGAGCTAATGACTCCCCATCCAGTATTTGCAACAGTGTAAAGCACTTCTGCATATCCCCAATCAGGATTCGTAAAAATCCTGCTTTAAAATCGTTACTGTTACCTCTATTTTAGGTTGCAGAAAGCAACATGCTGAAAATAAAATAATTATTATAATGAAGTATGAGGATAACTATACAGGGAGTTCTTTTTATAGTGTTCCTCCTTTCACCTCCCGATCGTAAAGTCAATCAGGTAGTAAAACTAGACCTTGGCTCTGAAAGTAATTATATTTTTCAATTATCATTTTTTTAATTTGTATTGTTCAACCTCTCCCTTATTTACCATTCGTAGCATGCCAGCAATATGATCCTTAAATCTTTCATGTATACTAGGATCTATTGCTTTTATTTTAATACCCACAATGTTACCTTCCATATTTCGTACTTCTCCGCTAAATTCCAGAACCAGGTCGCTTGAAATCCTGCTGGTGATATGAAGTTCATCTCCAATTGCAAATGCTTGTTTAACTCGCAAAGCTACTCCACCAGAGGATATGTCTGTTATAAGTCCCACATCACTTATATCACCTAAACGGTAGTTCGCTCTGTACTCTACTGGGAGCCGCGTGCTGCGAAAATTTGACATTTTGTCATATTCTTCGTCTTTCATCACTTTTACCCCTATCCGATCGTAAACTCAATCAGAACTATCTGCATACCGCAGAGTTAAGCTGCGCCGCCGGATGAGCCTCGAATCCAGTCTAGTAATGCAATCGGAAAAGAACTACGAGGGTTGTTATAATACGTGCTCACAGAGATAAAAAATATGGCGCAGATCTTTCATTAATACTACTTGCTCATCGTAAATGTTATTTAATTGCATTGCAATCAAATTTAGTATTCCGACGGATTTGAAATAGTATCTTAAACTTCCATGATGTGAAGTGGATTAAATTGCATTTGGAGATTAAGTCTGATGGGAGAGCTAACTCCTTATATTTCTTACCATGTGTTCCATCAATTAGTATATTTATTGTCACTCTAAACACGAAAGTTGTAGAGTTGTAGCATGTAATCATGTACAATAAGCACACCACGGACAAAGGGTAAAACCGATGAAGCTAAGGCAGATATCAGTTTTCATTGAGAACAAGGTCGGACGGATTATGGAGATCACCGAGGTGTTGAGTAAGAGCAAGATCAATATCCGTGCTCTCTCACTGGCAGATACCTCCGACTTCGGCATACTGCGCATGATTGTCGATGACATTGATAGAGCCACAAAGGTACTGAAGGAGAAGGGATTCATCGTCAAGGAAACGGAAGTGGTCGCTGTCGAGGTTCCCGATAAACCGGGCGGTCTGGCTCAGGTTCTCGAAGTTCTCTGTCTCGCCAACATCAATGTAGAATACATGTACGCCTTCTTCGAGCAGCCGGAGGACAAGGCCCTCCTCATATTCAGATTCGAAAATACGGAGAAAGCCATCGAGGTCCTCAGCGCAAAGGGCATACAGATATCCGGGGGCGACAAACTCGGTGTGGGCTGATGCAGCCATGCCGAAGTTCCACAGATTCAGGAAGAACCGGGTTCACGAGAGACAAAGTTCTTCACGATTTTTACACAGTTCCCCGGATCGGTATATTCGATGCTGTCGTAGAAGAGCGTAGCGAGCAGTATGCCTCTACCGTGATCAGACATCATGGTTTCGGGATCGTGTATGTCCGGTAGGTTGCTCAGATCGAAACCTTCCCCCTGGTCTCTTATTTCTATGGACAGCTCGTTCTGAGAATATTCGCACCGAATGGTGACGTGCTTACCCTCATGGTCGGCATTCTCCCTGCGTTGTTCGAGCAGTACCCTGTAACCATTTTTCTGCAAGGCGTTGGATTTCTCCTCATAGGTGATACCCAGGTTACCGTGCTCTATGGCATTGATAATCAACTCGTAGAGTCCTATACTCATTCCCTCGATGGTGCTCGGGTCGGCAACTGCATGAACGTTGAACAGTATCTGGTTAACAGCACCCCAGACATTGGACACTTCGTTTTCGAGCACTATCTCTTTCTGTTCCCTTAGAACAATATCTTTCGCAATTTCGAAGCGTTTCCTGTTTTCCCGCCTGAAGATGAGCTCGTCGAGGATCTTGAAAAGCTCATCGAACATGATGGGTTTCTTGAGGTAGTTCGATGCACCGGCCCGCAGGGCGTTTATGACCAGCTCTTCGGTTCCAAAACCGCTCATGATGATCACGTCAATATCGTCCCTGTGGGACTTTATCCGCTTTGTCACCTCGATGCCGTCAATGCCAGGCATCATGACATCGGTAATTACGATGTCAGGTTCACTGGATTTGAAGAGCTCTATACCCTGTCTGCCGTCCAGTGCTTCGAATGTTTTGTAACCCTCCTCGGTGAGCGCAATATTGAGCACGTCCCGCACTGGTTTTTCATCGTCGATGATGAGTATCTTTTTCATGCGCCTACGCTCTGAAATGTATTCTTTGACAGTGTATCGCGATTGAGCAGGTGTTGCATGCGCTCCTTCAATTCCTCGACTTCCTGCCTTTTACCACGCTTTATACACCCTTTCATATAGATGTTAACCTTGTCCCTGTATACGCTGATCGCCGCATCCATGTGTTCCGGCGAGAGGACGGTGCTCGAGATGATCTTTTCCAAGGAGCGTATTCTGTATTTCTCGATTGCTTCGATCCGGCCTGAGAGTTGATCCCTATGGCCGCCCGTTTTTACAATCAATTTTTCATCGACGTATCCGACGGGAAACTGCGCCGTGATCCGGAGCCACAGATCGTAATCCTCAACGTAGGGAAAGCTTTCGTCAAACACACCAACACGTTCAAAGACCTTACGGTGAATGAGTACCGACGAAGGGCTGATGAGGCATAGATGGAGTGATGGAATGAAAAACCAGCCCGCCTGTTTGGCATGCTTCTTTCCCTGATTGATGCGTCTGCCGTTCCGGATCCAGATCTCGTTTGTATGACAGATCAGATACCGGTCATGGTCCGGGTCGGCTGGTCTTTCGCTCAACAGGTATGCAATCTGTTTCTGCAGTTTGCTGGGAAGCCAGTAATCGTCGGAATCCAGAAAGGCTATCCACTCACCCCTGGCATTTTCGATTCCCCTGTTCCGTGCCGCGCTGACACCGGAATGGGGTACTATCAGATACCTGATCTGAGCGGTTAGAGTGCTGAGAACGGATTGGGTGTCATCAGTCGAACCGTCGTCCACCACGATCAGCTCCAGCTCAACGCCGGTTTGATTCAGTACCGATTCCACAGCCCGCAGGATGAGCGACGCACGGTTGTACGTGGGTATGATCACGCTTACCAACGGATGGCTCCTCTCTCTTTTCATTCTCCCTACCCGGATGGACTGCACATCATGCTCAAAGATGCCTGAGTTCCTTCTTGGTAGCTACTACGTTCATATCGCCGGTCCTCACGTAAGCGGTCTGCCCATCGTTTTCCCGAACGTAGTAGGGTTTTTCTTCACCCTCCAGGACCTTGATGAGAATGATTTCTCTGTTCTTAACATCCACGGCCTGTACGGTTAACGGAGGTAGGGGATGCAGGAGTGAAAGCGCCCCTTCGATCCGTGATAAGTCACCATATTTGTCGCGGATACCGATGGTTTCTCCCGTGTTGGAAATTCCTACAAAGAGAGTTCCACCCTTGCTGTTGGAAAAGGCACAGACCGTCTTTGCAAGTTGGAGGGTAGGGGGCAGCGACTCCCGAAATTCTATTTTATACCCTTCACCGAGCGCAATTATCTCTTCGAGGATATCGATAGGAATCGTTGAATATTCAACGTGAAGCATCTCATTTCAGATAATATTTCACCAGTGCATCGATGTCAAATAAATTGGCACAGCGGAAAATTACACTTTTCAGAGAGGAATAATCTCTTCATAATTCTTAAAAAGATGCTGCTTGTGGATGAGTGTTGGTATGAACCATCTCCTCTTATTTGTACTATATAAATACGAAGGGCCATAAAGATTGATAGAAATCAGGAATATTGGAAGAGAGAGTGAGGAAAGAAAAAGATCTGGAGAGAGGAATCACAATGCCAAAGAAAGTCATTCGAAAGAAGAATCAAGAGCAGATTTGACTCTTCTACTTTCAGAAGGTGGATTCTTTTTCAGCCTCGATTTTTCTGGTGGTTAGTTTGTGCTTTATCTCTGCCCTTCTCCTCCTTACACGATCGACATCGATCGGATAGTGTCCATATTCATGAACTGTTTTATACAGTGTTACAGCATTCTCAGGAGGAACAAGATCGTGGACTTCGCTCGAAGAACCGATCAGGATACCGCCCTGCGGTCCTATTCTCTCTATCAACTCGAGGGTCTCGTCCTCAACATCGTACACAGTTCCATGGGGTAGGGTAATCTCACAGCAGACATTTCCGAAAAGCAGCTTATCAGGATATCTCTTCCTTATTTCAAATATATCGTTACAGCCGTTACGCTCGATGGGGTTAAGCCCGTCAGCACCGAGCTCATCGAATATGATACCGAGCAGCTCACCATACCTTCCGTCAGAATGAAAAAGGAACTTATAGCCCTTTTTCTTGATAGGATTCATGATCCACCGCCATCGTGAAAGCCCATGCTCTCTAACAAACTGAGGGCTGAACATAGCCCCTGTGCACATGGCGATATCCTCCCCCATAAACTGGAGAGGGGCAGATGCATTCTCGGCAAAAACACGCGCGATACACGCGGAAAATTTACCTGTGCAGTCTAAAATATGTGACATTAGCTCTGGAGCTTCGTAGATAGCGGTGAAGAAAAGCTCCATATCCATGTAGGTGTATGCATCTGTTATCGGCCCTTCGACAGCACCTATGTAAACGAGATCATGGTAATCAAAGACCTCTTTCATATATTTAATAAATGGTTCATACCACTCTTTTACCTCTTCATACTTTGGGAGCCGGGGCATGTACTTCTCGAGCTCTATAAGATTTGAAAACGGTCTCTTTGAAATCCACGCCGTCCCTCCCTTTTGGGAGACCTCCCAGTTATCGGGGTTTACGCCAAAAAATCGTATCCAGTTAACAATCTTTAATCCCATCCAGTGGTTGACAGGGTCGTAAGTATAGCGAGTGACATCAAGCCCCATTCTCTTGAAAGACGCGATATTTAATTCCACTATCTCTTCGAAGCTGTACTTCTTTGATTCATCATAACCTCCATATTTCGTAAGGAGTTCCTTGTTATCTACAAAATCGTAGGTCAGGATTCTGTCCACTGATTCCCAGTTGATCGTTTTTACAAATCTTTCACGATTTGTCACGGCTTTTTTAAACTCAACTTCCTCGTCTTATAAATGAATAGAATGAAAGAGAAATAACGATTACTGCACCGTATATTGCCCGTGTCCAGAAGCCTGTCATACCCATAGCAATGATTCCTGCCTCGAGACATCCTATGATGATACAGCCGATGAATGTTCCGAAGAGTGTACCTTCGCCGCCTGAGATAGAAGTTCCTCCCACAAAAACAGCTGCAATGACCTTTATGAGGTAGCCCTCTCCAAGAGTAGGCCAGAGGTAGCTCACCTCTAGGCTGGCGAGTACCCCAGCATAAGTAGCGAAAAATCCCATGAGCATGAATGTTATGATCTTAACTCTGTCAGTATTGATACCCACCATTCGTGCACTTGAGACGCTGTCTCCCACATGATAGATACGAAGGCCGAATTTATGACGGTTCAGTATAAACCAGAGAATAACGGCGATCACGATTGTCCATATTGCCTGCAACGGTATCTTCTTCCAGGGCAGCCTGCCTACCAATACATGAAAAAGCATTGTTGCCTTTGCAGCGACGAGCGGCGTTCCTCTGCCCCCGCATAAGATCATGGTAATGCCTCTCCACAAATACATCGTCCCTATGGTTGCAATGAGGGATGGAATACGGACTTTTGTGACCAGAAGACCGTTACAGGCGCCTATCAACGCTCCTATAACGAGACTGCCGAAGAGGGCGAGAGTAATGTTTCCGGTTGAAATAAACAGGTTTGTGAACACCCACCCGCCGAATCCCATTATTGACGGGAAAGAGAGGTCTATCTCTCCTGAAATAATAACGAGGGTCAGTGCAAGCGCCGAGATGGCGGTAAAGGGTATTGATGACATAAAGGCAAAGTAGATATCGTAGGAGAGAAAAACCCCGGGACGTACGATAATGAATATCGCAAAAAGTACCAGCAGAACACCGAAAACACTCAGCTGTATACTGTAGCGCCTGGCATACTGCTTCCACCATTTCAAAGGATTTCTGCGTTCGGGGACTCCACCCTTTTCCGCCATCATTTTTTTAAAGTGAGACTATCGATAAAATGAGTACCCGCAATTCTTCTGTTACACGTGTCCTGTGCTCGCTACCGTCTGAAGCTCTTCTACGAGCTCATCGAGTGAGATCTCCTCTTTGATAAACTCACCGACAATCCTTCCGCGATCGAGGATCACAAATCGATCTGAGACAGGATACAGGTGATAGATGGTATGGCTTATCATAATGGCCGATTTTCCGCCCTTTTTTATTCCACTTATGAAATCAAGCACCTTCTTTGTCTCAGTCAGTGAGAGGGAAGTAGTAGGTTCATCCAGGATAATGAGATCTGCGTCGAAGTACAGAGCTCTTGCTATTGCAACCCCTTGCTGTTCACCTCCTGACATCGTTTTAACGTATGAATCAGGGGCTATTGCTTTGGAGGTGAACCCAATGTATTTTCTCATTATCCTGTCGGTTTCTTCTTTTGACCTTTTTATCTTGAGGAATCCTAGTGGATTGGATAGCTCCCTTCCAACGAAGATATTGCTCCATATGGTTTGCTTTTCTCCCAGCGCTTTTTCCTGGTAAACCGTCTCTACCCCAAGATTCCGCACCCTCTCAACGGTCCAGTGTTCGACCTTTTCGCCCTTGAAGTAGATTTCTCCCTTATCAGCCTTATATACTCCCATTATGATCTTTATCATGGTTGACTTGCCGGCACCGTTGTCGCCGACCAAACCAACCACCTCATTTCTTCCAACCTCGAAGTTGATGTTTTCAAGGGCGGTAATGCCTCCAAAGTGCTTGTGGATTCCTACAAGCTGAATGAGTGGGGGCGATTTCCTGTCAATCATCGCAGTCTGTTTCCTATCGAATACCTGCCTCGGCCAACGGGGCAACTGCATCAATGTTTTCTACCGTTACAAACCCTGCACCGGTATCGATGTAAAGGCCCGAAAACCCGAATTTTTTTGCCATACAGATCTGTAGTACCCCGAGATATGCCTGCAGCCAGGGCTGCTGATCCGCGATGACCTGCACATAGCCGCTTCTGATTGCCTCTGTGGTTGCTGAGGAGAGGTCAAATCCTGCAACAACAATCTCTCCAGGCTCTTTACCAGCAGCCTCCATATAGGTCTGGGCTGTTGCTGTGAGGCCTCCATGATCTGTTATGACGAGATCAACATCAGGATGGGATGCGATGTAGGCAACGATCGTTGGTGTCCCAGCTGGCGGGTCTGCATTTGTATCAGGAGATATATCGAGGTAATCAACAGTCACCCCTTTATCTTTCAATGCATCGATACAACCCTTTGATCTCATACCGCGCAGCGGCTCTCCGAGAAGACCCCAGACCATTGCCCTATCCCCAGCTCCGAGACCGTTATCAACCGCAGCTTTGTTACCCAGTGCATAGCCTGCTTCGTAGAGTGATGCGCCTGCATACCCGAGTCCGTTAGCAATATATTTTGCTCTAGTCTCAGGCAGATCGACGCAGATCGTTGTCACGATAATCCCTTTCGAAATAGCTTCATCCACAAGGGGCCCAAATCCTTCATCTCCGGGTTGGCCGATGAGGACAGCTCCGTCAGGCCTTGATGCAATGGTTTCTTTGAAATGCTCTACCTCTTTGCCCGGGTCCCAGTCAGACCATATCGCCTCAACGGTGCATCCCAGATGCCGTGAAGCGGCCATCGCTCCATTGTATAGCACGCTGGCAAATGGGCAGCCTTCTGGTCCGCCGAAATCAAAGCGTATCGTTATGTCCGAAAAATCCAGAAGATCTTCTTGCACCTTTTTCGGTTCAGCCACTGGTGCTTTTTCAGTTTCAGGTTTAGTCCCTGCAGCAAAGGTTATACCGGTGCAGACGAATAAAACGCAGAGTGCAATAATCAGGATAGATAACTTTTTCATGAAAACCTCCTTTTAATGAAAATCGTGTATGTCTTAGCAACTTAATCATCAGCGTGACAGAGGTAGTCTATATTATGCAGTCTTCGCTAAACAGGTTCACAAGAACATCTGAAATGATGAGAAGTGGTGTACACACAGCAGCTCTTTGCCTTTGTCATCATACATGATGCTAAAAATATGTCAAGAAAATTCACTCTATCATTTCAAGCGCTTTGTACCTCTGTTAGAAGTCACTATGTTTTACAACAACCGGATTGTAAAGCGTGGTCGCTATTAATGATATGTCTGCTTCTCATGATACTGTATAGGGAGCGGATTGGTCGGCATATTGTATGAATTATAAGAAGCACTTGTAAATATTAGGCAAATACAATATCGTCAAATGCCCAGGTAAACCTTCTTTACATACGCGTTATTCTTCAATTCTTTGGCATCACCTTCTAAAGCAATCCTTCCTGTCTCCAAAACATATGCCTTCTCGGCCAATTCTAGAGCTATGGTTGCATTTTGCTCCACCAGAATTATTGTATATCCTTCATCGGCAAGACGTCTAATACGTTCGCTTATCTCATGGACTATTATTGGGGCTATGCCCAAAGAAGGCTCATCAAAGAGGAAAAGATGAGGATTGGAAAGCAAAGCTCGTCCAAAGGCAAGCATCTGCTGCTCTCCACCACTCAGTGTACTTGCCTGCTGCCTGCGCCTTTCACCCAAGATCGGGAAATATTCGAAGGCTTTCTGCAGGTCCCTTTCCACCCCGATTTTGTCATTTCTCAAGAATGCGCCAGTTAAAAGATTATCGAGCACACTCATCTTCAAGAAAAGCCTCTTCCCTTCAGGAACATGAGCAATGCCCAGCTTGACGATTTTTTCAGGAGCCATCCCATCTATTCTCTCGCCGTTGAACCAGATCTCTCCCGAAGTAAGCGGAACGAGTCCAGAAATCGCCCTCAAAATTGTGCTTTTACCAGCTCCATTGGCTCCAATCAGGGCTATGATACTCCCCCTCTCCACGTTTATTGAAATACCTTTCAGGGCTTCCACCCCTCCGTAGTGTACCACTATATTTTTTAAACTAAGCATAGATCTATCGCCCCAAATACGCCTCTATTACTTCTTCATTTTTACTTACCTCTTCAGGGGAGCCCTCGGCAATTTTTTTCCCGAAGTCCATTACAGTAATCTTTTCGCAGTTGCCCATAATGGCTTTCATGTCATGCTCCACCAGTATCATGGTTATACCCAACTCATCGCGCAGCATTTTAATTTTATCCATGAGTTCCTGCGTTTCTACTGGATTCATGCCTGTAGTGGGCTCATCAAGCAGCAATAACCTTGGCTCGCTCGCAAGTGCAATGGCAATATTCAAAACTCTCTGGTAACCATGCGGCAGTGCTCCGGCCGGCTCATTCTTTACACTTTCGATACCCATAGTTTCTAACAGGCCTGTTGCCTTTTTCACCACAGCCATTTCCTTTTCACGCCTCTTTGCTGAACCAAACACCTGCTCGAAAAGCCCCATCCCGATATGAAGATGGCAGCCTATTACTACATTTTGCAGGGCAGTCATGTCTTTTAACAGCGTTGTAAGTTGAAATGTACGAACGACCCCTTCCTTCACAATGCTGTGCGCCGGCTTCCCGGTGATATCCTTTCCTTGCCATATAACCTGTCCTTTTGTAGGCTGTAAGAAACCACTAATTAAATTAAACAGGGTCGTTTTTCCAGACCCATTGGGTCCGATTAATCCCCTTATCTCACCTTCTTCAAGTTCCAAGTCAATATCATTAACTGCCACCAAGCCTCCAAATTGCTTCCTCAAGCCTTTTAACTCAAGTATGTTCATAGATACTCCCTGAGCAAACCAGCAATTTTACCGCAGAGTGGCATGTTATATTTATTATGCCCTATTACCGCTTATCCCCATCTTTTTAATGAGGGGTGAGATCCATCTGGGTAAACTTTCAAGACCTTCGGGTAAAAAAAGCAGGCTTATTATGAGAATGCAACCGTAAACCAGCGGCATCCATGCTCCGAATACACGCATCACTTCGCCGAGTAATGTAAAACACGTGACTCCGATAATTGGGCCGGTAAATGTGGCGAAGCCACCAACGACTACCCAGATAAGGAGATAGAGGCCGGTCGTCAAATCAAACTGATGGGGATCTATGTGCCCCAGGTGATGAGCCAGAAGAACACCTGCGATGCCGGAGAAAAAAGTTCCAACCTCGAAGGCGAGGGTTCTATATGCGGTGACATTGATGCCAATGCTCCTCACCAACGAGTCTTCTGCATGGATGGCTTTGAATATTTGGGTTATCCGGGACCTATCGATTAAAAACATAATGAGCAGACACAACACGGTAATCGCCAGCGTTAAAAAGTAATAAGGTGTCACACCGGCAAAGCTTATCGTAACAAAGCCCGGGATCGAGATAGAGGGATGGGGGATACCGCTGATTCCCCGGTGGCCCCCAAAAATTCCAATCCTGATCCAGCTCAACCGAAGCGCCTCTCCGATAGCATAGGAGCCGATGAAAAAGGCAAATGCCTTCATTCTGAGCAAGGGATAGAGCATTACCAGGCCCACCACTGTTGAGGCCACGCCTGCCAGAGGCAGCGTAAGCCAAAAAGGCCAGCCAAAATATTTTGCCATGAGGGCACTGGCATAGGCCCCCATGCCCATCAAAGGTACGTGAGCAAGGGAAAAGTCCCCCGTTGTTGTTATGAGACGAAAGCTCACCGCCAGTATGAGGTGAGCAAAGAAGACGATCGTGAGATCAACATAGTATCTCGTGAGAAGAAATGGGAGCGCTACTAAAACGATTGCCATAACTGTCAGACCAATGCCGGTCCTCAATCGATTACGTCCCATGTTCTCCCAACCCCCCGGGCTTTATTGCCAATAAAAAAACCATGAACAGGACGCTTGCTATATTGGCAATGACTGCATCGAGAAAAGTAGTAATTATAGTGTAGAGAAATCCAAAGAGAATAGCGGTGAGCACAGTTCCCTTGAGGTTACCAACTCCTCCCACGATTACCACTATAAGGGCTATCAAAAGAGCCATATGTCCCATATAGGGGTGGACTGCAACCGCGGGTGACATTAATGCCCCTGCGGCGCCTGTCAAAGCAGAACCAATACCCATGGCAAGAGTAGCAGACCTATTGATGCTTATGCCCTGCAGGGATGCAGCTTCGCTGTCCAGGGCAGAGGCCCGTATCGCCCGGCCCAGCTTTGTTCGCTGCAAGAACAACCAGAGCATACCCAGTAAAAAAACGGCTGCAGATATCACTATGATTCGTTGCCATCCGATGGTGACACCGCGCACATTCAAGGCCCCCATAATTGGAGCATCAACACGCTTGGGATAGCCCAGTCCCCAAATCTGTCCAACCAGAACCTGTAGAATAAACAGTAATCCCACGGATATGATAGCTACACTCAGAACATTTCCCCGCAGAGGTCTAAAAATGCCCCTTTCAATGACTATACCGAAACCGCCCACCAACAGCATGGCCAGCAGAACAGCTCCAATATAATTCAAACCCCTCACACCGTAGAACAGCCATACCACGTAGGCACCGAGCATATAAAGCTCGCCATGCGCGAGGTTCGCAATTCCCGCAACACCAAAAACGAGGCTGAGTCCAATGGCCAATAGGGCATAAAAACTGCTGAGCTGTACGCCGTTGATGATAGTCTGCAAGATGAGTTGGAGGGTCATGATTACTGTTAGTATTCGCTCACTGTTACTCTTTCATTTGGTACACCCGAATAATGCAAGCATCTGCCACAAAGTATAAGATAGCTTCGGCCCGCGCAGTTCTTCAGACCGCACGAGCCTTGCATTAGCAATTTGAGTTGATTTCCTTATCAATCTCTATGCAATCATTCACCAGACGATTCATATTTTTTTCAGTCCGTAGACCAGGAAAAAATATTCGGGGAGAGAGATTGAAATTCTCTCCCCGATAAAGACTAAATTAAAATTCAGCCCACAGACCAAGTTTATACTTCTGATAATACTTTTGGTAGATTTTTTTATGTTCATCCAGCCAATCGGCAACATTCATCGTGTACACAATGGAGTTTTTCCCATCTCGAAACTCTGTCCAGTGCCAATCGCTGTAGAGCAGGTTGTCCTGCCCGGCAAAATCTTTGCCCATCCACTTCCCGGGGCCAAAGCAATGGGGAACCGTCGCCTGCGCCTTGAGCGCCTCCAGCACTGCCACGGACTCAATTGTACCTGCGAGCTGCATGCCATACCTCCACACATCCAGACCTGCTGCCCATTCGTAAGAGACTGCACCCCATTCTCCCGGCCATCTCTCCACAAACTCGTCATAGAATTCCTTGAAAGTTCTTTCCGCAATTCGACGATCTTCGATAACGGGATCATCAAATCGTGGGAAGCAGCCTATCGCTTTTCTGTCCTCCAGCCACTCTTCGGGTACCTTGGCGATAGTCGAGTCCATGAACTCAACTGATACCAGGATGCCCTCGAAACCCTGGAGATAACACTGTTCAACTATCAGATCCACATACTCAACATAGGAGCACCCAACATTGATGATGTCGGGATCCTTGGCCAGCATCGCGCTTACTATGGGCGCAAAATCAACTGTCTCCGGCGCAAAGAATTTGTCATACACAATCTCGATGCCTGTGGCTTCAGCACCTGCCCAGGTGTAGCATGCCCCCTCAACGCCAATGAGGTCATCCTGAGCGCAGTGAGCCATGGTCTTCGCCCATGGGTAGGCCTCCGCAATCCATTCTATCGCTCCAACAAAAAATGGACAGGATTCAATGGGAACACAGAGGTACGGTGCCGCTGTGTGAACATCGGTGGAGATGAAACTGTGCTCCACCATCTTGTGCTCAGTCAGAAAGGGAGATACGGCTATTGCAGGGTCGCCGCCCAGCGCCATGATGAGGTCCACCTTGTCTTCCAACACTAGCTTTCGAGCACCGAGCATTGATTTGCTCGAAATTTGTTCATCATCGTAAACTACTAGCTCAGGCATATAGGTCTCTCCACCAACCTTGATGCCGCCAGCAGCGGTGACATCCTCAATCCATATTTCCACTCCATGCTTTGCCGGCAGTCCCCATGCGACTGAAGGCCCCGACATTGGACCCAGGATACCTATTGTGAAGGTTTTCACCTCCTCTTCAACTCCCTTTTTCCCTGCACCCACTGCAATGACTGCAACCATCACGATTATCACCACTACTACGATACAGGTTTTACCACATAGTCTTTTCATACCCTCCTCCTTCAATTAATGTATGGACAGCTATACACCTATTTCCCTTCAACTCTTTCTTTGATCATATTTTTTCATCTTTTTTCATCAGAAAAACGGTACCGATGGGTGATATAATATGCTGTTTTTTGATTACATCATACCATGCTATACAATGTCAAGAAAAACTTAATGATCTCACTTCAGAGGGTCCTGTATTTAAAACAGGATGCCACATGATATACAGGCGGTATGGATATTGCGTGGAAGATACTCAACCTAACAAGGCGTTCAACTGAACACCTGACGGTGCCCTTTAACTCCGTTCGTCAGGCTTCAATAACGGAGAGATAAGTGTTTGCCATTGAACCGTACGGTCGTCTGCACCGAGGTTCACGCGTTATTGAGCCCACACAAATCTGTAGTAACATACAGCGTGGGTCACTATTACTTCGGTGCTTGCTTTGAAGTATATTAATATTATTATCTGCGCCCCGAACAGCAACGAACCTTGCGGTTGAGCGGCGCGGTTCGAATGTCCTGCGGTCGAATTGGAGGATATATCAGTTATGGATGAATATTCGCATGGGGTCATGAATATTGAACGCGCATTCCGAGTGGTGTCCGGCGAAGACTGGTTTGGAGAGCATTGGGGACTGGGCGTGAGTCACATCGACTTTAAAGTGTCAACTCAGGACAGCAGTGGTATTCTGATCCTTGAGAATACATTCCAACAAAAGGGAGGCCCTGCGCGGCACTTGCATTACGACCAAGACGAGTGGTTTTATTCAATTGAAGGGGAATTCATTATCGAGATCGGAAAAGAGCGGGTTCGACTTGAGCCGGGTGATTCTCTACTGGCGCCGCGCTGAGTGCCTCATGTCTGGGCATTTGTTGGTACCCGGTCCTTTGGTGACTGGGAGAATGGCTGCCTCTTTCAAGGAGCAATCAAGGAGAAATAATAGATGGCAGAGAAGGCCGCGCCTAATCGCTCATTAGGATTGACTGCTTATTGGACTGCGGGTGTGCGGGCGAGGGAGAGTGTACGTGAGGATCACCTGTTCAACGATCCATGGGCAGCTGCTCTGGCCGGTACGGAAGGCTTGGCGTGGGTGGAGCAACGGTCGTCAGACAGCGTAATCCCGATCGTCTTGCGGACGCGCTTCTTCGACGATTTCCTCCAGCGCATTGCCACTGATAGCGGCATTCGGCAGATCGTCTTGATGGCGGCAGGGCTGGATACGCGGGCTTTCCGGCTCAGTTGGCCTCAACAGGTGCGGTTTTTCGAGTTGGATCAGGCCCCAGTACTGGAGTACAAGGAAAAGATCCTCCGTTCGGCTGGCGCAAAGCCAAACTGCAGGCGACAGACGATCACGGTTGACCTCACCGGTCCCTGGGAAACGGCGCTCAGCAAAGCGGGCTTCGATCCTGAACGGCCCTCCGGTTGGTTGCTTGAGGGATTCCTCTATTATCTCCCAATACAGAACCTGACTCAGCTACTTGACCGGACCATGAATCTGGCAGCACCTGGGAGTTGGATAGGTTTTGACATTATCAACTCCATAACACTGACTTCTCCGCTGACGCAAAGATGGGTCGAAATGCAGGCTAATTCAGGTGCACCGTGGATAGGCACGATGGACGACCCGAAGGGATTTCTGGCGATTCACGATTTCAAGACCACCGTGGTCCCCCTTGGTGCCCGCGAAGCGAATTATGACCGGTGGCCTTATCCCGTCATTCCTGCGACGATGCCTGGGATGCCACACCTCTGGTTTGTGATCGGAGAAAAGGAACGGCCAGTCCCGCTGTGAGACTACCCACTAAGCCGTCCAACAATACAGAATGGAGAATCATCATGTCGGAAAAAGAGAACGAAAATGTTTTTCGCAGGCTCATTGAAGAAGGTTTCAACAAAGGCAATCTGGCTGCCCTGGATGAACTCTTTGCCCCTAACTTCATAGAACACCAAGATGGTTTCGTGCCTCCAAATGTGGAAGGCGTCAAGAGAGCGATTGTCAACCTGCGCACTCCCTTCCCGGATTTGAAACTGACCATCGAAGAGATTATCGCCAGTGGGGATAAGACTTGGGCTCGTATTACAGCTCGCGGTACACATCAAGCGCCTTTCATGGGGCGACCAGCCACGGGCAAGTCTTTTACTATCGCCGTAATTGACATATGCCGGTTTGAGAAGGGCAAGATCGTCGAGCACTGGGGAGTCGCAGACCGACTTAGCCTGATGGGACAACTGGGGATTGTGCCACGACCACCTCAAGATACAGCAAAGTAGAAGTCACGTCATGGGATGGAAGCCGTTCAAGTCGACTCAGTCTGTCATCACCCAGCGTCCAGGTTTTGTCTGGGAGGCTCGCATTCGCATAGCGTCAGCAATGAACGTCTTTTGTCGAATAAATTGGCGCAGAGGATAATTATACTTTTCAGAGAGGGATGAACTCTTCATATTCTTAGATGATATATTACAGGAGGATGAGTGTCGGTTTGAACCGTGTCGTACAGTGTGTACGACGCAAATACGAGGAGCGATAGAGTGCAAGAGCAGAGTATTGTGCGAAAGAGCGTTGTGAACACACTCTTCTTCATACTAGGTTTCACCGTGATCTTTGTCATGCTCGGTGCTGGCGCGAGCACACTTTCCACATTCCTGGCCCGATACATGCGGTTGATAACCATTGTGGGGGGCGCTGTCATCATCATCCTATCACTTCAGGTTATGGGACTGTTCGTTATTCCATTTCTCAACTACGAACGGAGGGCCCGTTTCAGGAACAAGCGTGGAGGGGTCATAGGCGCCTTTCTCATCGGTATAACCTTCGCTGCTGCATGGACCCCCTGTATTGGACCTATTCTATCGAGTATTCTCATACTTGCCGCAACCAAGGATACAGCGTTAAAAGGCGTTCTGCTCCTGGCCACCTACTCTATAGGACTGGGCGTCCCTTTCCTCTTCGCGGTTATTGCCTTCAGCAGCTTTCTCTCTTTCTCCGATTTTCTTAAGCGCAACTTCAGAACCATAAAGGTCGTTAGCGGTGTTCTGCTCCTCGCCATCGGCATCATGCTCATACTGGGTCAGTTTCAGATGCTTTCACGCTATCTGAGCTTCATCCCCGATTATTCGCTGATACAATCGAACAGGGTATCACTCCTCATCGCACTCCTTGCAGGTTTTATATCCTTCATATCCCCCTGTGTGTTGCCGCTCATACCCTCCTACCTGACCTTTATAACAGGTGTGTCGGTGCTGGATTTTAGAAAATGATTACATCAAAGCGGTAATATCTCTGCGTTCACTGCCGCTCACCTATGAGCTGCCGCAGCAGTACTTGTACTTTTTTCCGCTGCCGCAGGGGCAGGGATCGTTTCTGCCGACCTTTTGTCCCACAATGACCTGCTGTCGTTCCCGTTTCACCGGTCCTCGGCTGTCGGGATATCTGCCGGTGCCTGGGGCATGTTCCAGTGCGTATCCCTCGGGCCGGTCTGCAGTGGCGGTCGCCGTGGGAAGAGCACTTTCCTGAGGTGCTTCGGCGAAGCCGTCACGCTGTGAGAACTGTCCGTACTCTTTGTGCTGGACGCGGTTGATCCGCCAGATGGAGGGTCTGCGTACAGCCGGTGCGATGCGAACCCTGAAGATGTTTCGAACAATATCGGTGTTGATATTCTTTATAAGGTCTCTGAAGAGGTTGAATGACTGGAATTTGTACTCGATGAGCGGGTCCTTCTGCGCATATGCCTGGTACCCGATTCCCTCGCGTAAACCGTCCATTTCGTACAGATGCTCTTTCCAGCGTTTGTCGATGGACTGCAGTGCCAGGAACCGCTCCACCTGAGGAGCGATATCAGCGCCCAGCTCCTCACGCTTCTCATTCAGCGCGTCGGTCGTCCATGATACAAGGCGGTCTCGGAAATCCTCCAGGGAGATACCCTCCTCTGAAGGTAGATCCACGTCGACATCACGTCTCGTAAGTTCTGAAAACCATAAGAATATCTCCTCAGCCATGGGTGCGGGTATTCCGGATCTCGGCAGGTCGTATTCCTCGAGCTTCGATTCGATGAGATCCTGAAGGGAGTTCTCGATCTCCTCTCCGATGTTCTCGTTCCTGAGGATCTCCATACGCTTGCCATAGATGTAACTCCGCTGGTCGTTCATGACGTTGTCGTACTCGAGAAGGTGCTTTCTGATTTCGAAGTTCCGGTTCTCGACCTTTTTCTGTGCGCTCGATATTGCCTTGGAGACAAGGGGCGAATCAATATTCTGGTTCTCTTCCATGCCCATTCTGAGCATGATATTGGAGATCTTCTCAGACCCGAAGAGCCGCATGAGATCGTCTTCGAGGGAAAGGTAGAACCTCGACGAACCGGGATCACCCTGTCTGCCGCTTCGACCCCTGAGCTGGTTGTCGATCCTGCGGGCCTCATGCCGCTCGGTGCCGATGATATGGAGTCCACCAAGATCCACGACGCCTTCGCCGAGTTTTATGTCCGTGCCCCTTCCAGCCATGTTGGTAGCGATCGTCACCGAGCCCTTCTGGCCAGCCTTGGCGATGATTTGGGCTTCCTTTTCATGATAGCGGGCATTGAGCACCTCATGACTGATCCTTCGTTTTTTCAATATCTTTGAGAGAAGCTCCGATTTCTCAACCGATATGGTCCCCACGAGTGAAGGCTGACCGCTCCGGTGACATTCCTCGATCTCGTCTGCAATGGCCTTCCACTTCTCCTTGGCTGTGCGGTATATCCGGTCGGGATGGTCCTTGCGTATGACCGATTCGTTCGTGGGGATAACCACGACATCGAGATTGTATATCTTGAGGAACTCCTCAGCTTCGGTTTCAGCGGTACCGGTCATACCGGCGAGACGCTCATAGAGCCTGAAGTAGTTCTGAATGGTGATGGTGGCGAGTGTTTGTGTGTCACGCTCTATGGTGACACCCTCCTTGGCCTCGATCGCCTGGTGGAGGCCCTCTCCGAACCGCCTTCCCGGCATGAGGCGGCCTGTGAACTCATCCACAATAATGACCCTGCCGTCCTGGATAACATACTCCACGTCATGTTCGTACAGAGAGTATGCCTTGAGGAGCTGGTTGATGACGTGCAGTTTTTCCGAGGCCTCGAGGTACTCCTTCTCGAGTGCCTCCTTTCGTGCAAAGATCTCATCCCTGGGAAGATCCAGTTGTTCGAGCTGGGACATCTTGTCGGTATAGTCATGAAGTATGAGCTTTTCCGGGTTGGAGGGTGAAAGGGCTTCACGCCCCCTTTCAGTCAGGGTTACCGAGTGCCCCCGCTCCTCGACGACGAAGTAGAGTTCCTCCTCGATCTGTGAGATGCTCTTCGTCTGGTTGTAGTAGAACTCGGTTTTCTGAATAAGCTTGATGTTCTCCGGAGCTTCCTTGAACTCGAGCAGACGCTTGTTCTTCGGGTCACCCTTCTCCGCCTGGAGCAACCGCTTTCCGGCCTCCTCGGTGTTTCCCTGATTGAGGAAGGTTTCCACCTCCTTGAGGTACCGGTTCACAATTGACTTCTGGCGGGACACGAGGTTGGCGATACGGGGATTCATCTCCGTGAACAGATGGGAATCGGAATCCGTGGGACCCGAGATGATGAGAGGTGTTCGGGCCTCGTCGATGAGCACGCTGTCCACCTCATCGACGATGGCGTAGTGATGCCCGCGCTGTACCATTCCCTCGACGCTGTCCGTCATGTTGTCGCGCAGGTAATCGAAACCAAACTCGTTGTTCGTACCGTAGGTGATATCTGCTTCGTATGCAGCCTTTCGTTCATCGTGGGGCATGTCGTGGTAGAGATAGGATACCTTCAAGCCCAGCAGCTCGTAGATGGGTCCCATCCAGGTGGCGTCCCGCTTGGCCAGGTAGTCGTTAACCGTGACAAGGTGCGCCCCTTTCCCCTCGAGTGCGATGAGATACAGGGGCAGGGTTGCGACGAGGGTCTTGCCTTCACCGGTCTTCATCTCAGCGATCCTGCCCTGAAAGAGTACGACGCCGCCCATGATCTGGACATCAAAGGGGCGCATGTCCACAGTCCGGCGTGCAGCCTCCCTGACAACGGCAAAGGACTCGGGCAGGATGTCGTCGAGGGTCGCGCCCTCTGCGAGCTTCTCTCTGAAGTAGTCTGTCTTGGCACGAAGCTGTTCGTCGGAGAGGCCTTTCATCTCCTCCTCGAGCCCGTTGACGGTACGCACAAGGGGCATGAGCGCCTTGAGTTCCCTCTCGTTTTTACTGCCGAATACTTTCACAATGGGGTTTTTCATACTGCAAAATTTATCACCGCACATACTAAAAATCAAATGGATACTGTGTAAGGCGGTGAATAAATGGTGCTTTACCACTTATCCCTTCCTGAGATAATATATAGATAAGGAATCGTGTGCCCCTCATGTAGAGGTATGGGCTCCGTACACGAAACATTGCAGAGTTCCGGTCCATGACAGGAGTATATCTTTGAAAAACAGACATTTTCTAGTATCACTTGCTATCGTGTTATTTCTGTTTCTATCCCTCGTAACGGGATGCGGAAAGAACCGTATCGTGGAGTTGAAGAAGGAACACCTCTTCTCAATTCCCATCGGTTCGGCCTCGGAAGAGATCGGTATTCTCAGGGAGAGCAACGGCCGTTTTGTGGGACCTGGACAGGTCCTGTTCAGGAATGGATTCTTCTTCGCCGTTGATTCGGTAAATCAGAAAATTATGAAGATCACGACACCGGGAGACGTGATCCTCACCATAGCCGAGGGTGAAATAAAGGATCCGGCAGCCGAAGAGAACGTAATGAAAACGAAACAGACACGATACTACGATTTCAACCAGATCGGCCGCATCGCGGTGGATGGGGAGAACAACCTGTACGTGGAGGACATTTTCCTCCAAAAAATTGAAGTGGAGTCGGTCATCGATATATTCAGTATCGATACGGGCAGTAACGGAGGAGAGGGTGAGTACGAAGAACAGTACATGTCCTATGTCCTGAAATTCGACCGGCTCGGATCCTTTGTTCATAAAATCGGCAAGAACGGTATCGATTCGGACCCCTTCTACTACGTGTACAAGATCGAAATCGACCGGGACGGCAACCTCATCGTGCTGACCGGAGACGACGAATGGGAAACCTGGACCTATTACCGGTTCAGTCCCGATGGAATGCGGCTCGAAAGGCGCACCATCACCTATGCGGATTTCATAAAAGAAGATACGGTAGAAACGCATACCGTTTTCATCATGGATGCGGTTCCCACCTGTTTTCCCGATGAAATTGTATACTGGGTCTCCCACTACGAGACGTCGCATGATACGAAAGAGGTCAAGAAAGAAGAGGACCTGTGGGGTGAGGAGATCGAAATCGAAGATTATGACCGATACAGGAAAGAACAGCGTGAGGTACAGGAGGAAAGGGAACAGCGAGACCAGAATGTCAGGGACCTTCTCCACTATGATCTTCTCTTCTACAACCTGCAGTCCGGCTCTATCGATAATACCCAGCGCTGGGAAATGGGAACAGAGAACCAGGTGGAGACAACGGAGGAATTCATCGGGCTTGACGGCAACCTGAACTGTTTTTTCTGGAAGTACATCGACAGGAACAAATCCGTTATAACCATTCTCCGGCCGGACGGCTCATTTATCACGAAGCGGAGTTTCCTGTTCGACGACGACGGAATCTGGATGGACCTGGAGGTTGCAACGGACGGGTCCATTTCTGCGGTCAAGGTCGATGAGTATAAGGTACACTTCTACCGATGGCGAAGTGACAATCTTATCAGTTACAAACAGGACAAGCTGACGTTCGGGGAATTCATCAAGGACAAGGCCGAAGGATTCAGAAATGCTAATCGTTAACCGGCGTGAAATGCAGGAGATCGACCGCCTCACCATCGATGAGTACGGTATTTCCGACGAGCTGCTCATGGAAAATGCAGGTGTGGAATTCGTGAATCGACTGCTTCTTGATTTTCGCCCTGATAAATATGAAAAAATTGGTGTGCTGTGCGGTGGCGGGAATAACGGGGGTGACGGGTTCGTCATTGCACGGCATTTGCAGCGAAGGGGTTTGGAGGCAACGGTGTTCCTCTTCGTGCGGAGTGAAAAGTTGAAGGGGATAGCTCTGTCAAACTTCGAGAGGCTGTCTCTATTTGGTATTGAAGTGCGGGATTGTTCCACGGCAGAGGCTCTGGAAAAGAGCAGGGAGCAGATACGTGGTTGCAGGTTCCTTGTGGATGCGCTGCTCGGCACTGGTTTTCGCGGCCTTCCGAGGGGTACGATCAAGGACGCCATAGCCCTGATCAACTCTTCACGAATCCCGGTAATTGCCATTGACATGCCTTCGGGTGTTGACGCAGATGGTAGTCAGGAGGATATGCTTGCGGTAAAGGCTTCTGCAACCTATACAGTCGGCTGTTTGAAGTACGGCCTCGTAGATTTTCCTGGAAAGGAAGCTGCGGGCCATGTCGAGGTTCTAGATATCGGATTCCCGCCCGATGCTGTTCGACGAGCCTCGAAACCTGCAGTCTTCATTGATGCCCCGCTCGTCAATCGGCTCGTTCCCCGAAGAAAGGGCGATTCACACAAGGGAACCTACGGTCACCTAGCCGTTCTGGGGGGCAGGAGCGGATATGAGGGTGCCTCCCTTCTCGCATCACGTGCAGCTCTTCGAGCCGGTTGTGGTCTTGTGACTCTGTTCCTCTCCAAAAAGAGTAGGGTACAGAAACCTGATGAGGTAATTGCCGGGTATCTGCCGGCCGATGTCGACAACACGCCCGATGACCTGGATCTCGAGGAGCTCTTGAAAAATCAGAATGTGCTCGTCATTGGACCGGGTCTGGGTGTTTCCAAGGGGACTCGAACCATCGTGCAGAAGGCACTCCAGCTCCAGAAGAAAATTCTGATCGATGCAGATGGACTTAACACCCTTTCGGTATTTCCGGACCTGCTCGGGCAGCAGAGGGAAGAAATTGTCATTACACCCCATATTGGTGAGATGATGAGGCTGACGGGGCTGACAAAGGAAGAGATCAAGGCTGACAAACGGGGAGTGAGCCTGAATGTTGCGAAAAAGTACAACTTCACTGTGGTGTTGAAGGATGCAGTGACCGTTGTTGCCACCGCAGAGGGAGAGATTTTTATCAACAACGGCGGCGTTGCAGCGCTGTCAAAGGGGGGGAGTGGCGATGTCCTGTCAGGAATTATCGGGTCCCTCATGGCGAGGGGATTGAGCGGGAGAGATGCCGCCATTTCAGGAGTGTATCTGCATACCGAGAGTGGAAGACTAGCCGAATCCCGATTGGGCGCGGACAGTGTTCAGGCAGGGGACTTGATTGCAACGCTCCCCGACGTGCTTTCCTCATTACAGAAGGTCGGCAAAGAAGTAAAACCCGGATTCAGGGATTAGCGTATGGTTGGGAGTGGTAAAACTGATCCGGGTGGCGAACGGGGCGAACTGAAGTTCCACTATAACAGGAATGAACGTTTAAAGAAACTACACCACCAGCCCCTCGAGAGAAGGGGGCGTCCGCTATCGAGGAAGAGGAAGAGAGGACTGCTCATCATCATCGTTGATCTTTTCCTCATAGCCCTGGTCTTCTATTATGTGAACAAACCGGCCAACGTCTTCCTCGAGGAGAGGAAGAGGAACCTCACATACGAACTCAACGTAACAGGCATCAGAGGGAAGAAGATTCTTATCGGATTAACAATGAGGAACCAGGGAAATGAGGGTGCCGCCGCGCTCGACGGCACCCGGATCACCCTCGTCATTACGCCGAAAACTGGTGACAGCCTGACTTTTCATAAGCAGGTTGAGTCTGGTACGGTGCTCCAGCCGGGGGAGAGCAGTTCGATCATCTTTCTTCTCAATGAGCAGGAACTACCAGGTTGGGGCCTTCTCGAACTCTACATAGACAACGAGAAGGTACCCCTCTTTTCGAAAACGATACGGTTCTGATTTTTTCCTTTTTACCTTGAACCCTTCCGTTTATATATTTAGTGTCTGGTGCTAACGCACATTGTCAGTATGTATAAATGTCGTTTATGAAACAATTAGGGCGAATTTCGGATTATACACTTCGGTATAAAAATGTAGCGTACTCTGAGATATTGCACGGTAATCTTTGAAAACTTCGGTTAAAAAGCATGGTATGTTTCAATATTTCAAAGAAGAGAGTTTCTTTTCCCGATTAAAATAGAAATTCGACTAACGGAGCGCTCGCGAAGCGATCTCTTTAACTTTCTTTAAAGTTCGACCTAATTAGTTTCTGATGAGCAATTCGAATGAATTGTTAACAAGCGACTATTTAGGACGAACATCGACTATAAGGAGTTCAATATGGCTGGTCCAAAAGGCAATGCAGTCATCGGGCAGTCCGGAGGCCCCACTGCAGTCATAAACCGAAGTTTCATCGGTGCAATCATGGAAGCGCGCAAACACGAGGAAATAGTTGAATTCTACGGGGCCCGTCACGGTGTACAGGGCATGCTCAAGAATGAGTACGTTCCACTCTTCGAGCAACCCAACTTCGTACTCAATCAAATTTCCCAGACACCAGCAGCGGCGTTGGGGTCAGTGAGGCACAAACCGACAAAGGAGGAGTGCAATCAGATTTTTGACAACTTCAAGAAGATGAACGTGCGCTACTTCTTCTACATCGGGGGGAATGACTCCGCAGAAACCGCATATCTCATCAACAGTTTTGCGGCCAGTGAGGGCTATGATCTACGTGTCGTACATATTCCGAAAACCATTGACAACGACCTGCTCGTGACCGATCATTGTCCCGGATTCGGGAGTGCAGCCAAGTATGTAGCCACCGCCTTCATTGGCGACAACGAAGACAACAGGGCGCTGAAAGGCGTGAAGATAAATGTGGTCATGGGAAGGAATGCAGGTTTTTTAACCGCTGCAAGCCTTCTAGCAAAGCAGTACCCCAAGGATGGTCCCCATCTTGTCTATATTCCAGAGCTGCCGTTCGACCTCGATACCTTTCTCAAGGATGTGGACCGGACCTTCAAGGAACATGGACGGGCTCTTATTGCTGTTTCAGAAGGCGTCAACAAGCAGGGCAGCTACAATCTCAAGGATGGTGAAAAACCCCAGCACATTTCCACATGGTTGAATTCCTTTGTCAGCATCAACCTGCCTGAGAAGTATCTACCCCAGGGCAGTAGGAAATCAGTTGAAGTGGATTCCCACGGCAATGTGAGTCTGAGCGGTACCAGTATGATGGGCGACATTCTTGCGCACATCGTGAAAAGTGCGTTGAACATCAGCCGCGTGCGCGCGGATACCCTTGGTTATCCACAGCGTTCATTCCCGCTTGCCGTGTCGGAAGTGGACGCAGAAGAGGCTTACCGGGTGGGAGTGGATGCGGTCATCACTTCAGTACAGAACACCTTTGATGAAGGAAGCATCGCTATCCGGCGTGTCGACGAGGATGGTGCCTATAAGATCGAAACCTTTATTACATCCCTTCAGAGCGTGCAGAGACACACCAAGGACTTTCCAAAAGAATGGATCACCGATGACGGTACTATAGACGAGCGGAAGTTCCGTGAATATGTAAGTCCACTGGTCGGAGAACTGCCGGTCACCGGAAGGTTCGTGAAGGCCATATTCTGATAGTACGTACCCCTATGACAGGAAGAAGGTGTTGTATTATTACGTGGTTCAATCTGCATACCTATACTGTGAAGGGGGTGTCATGGAAGCCTCCCTTCTGATTTATGTTAACCCCGCACCCATCTCATGTTACATTTTATAAAAACGGGTATCAAGTTCAATCTGTGGGAGTTTCGATGAACCATCCTTTGATGAAAAATAGGGTATTCTACATTTTCATACTGATTTTGCTCATCACAACATGTGCTCCCTTTTTTGTTGTAGCAGACAGCCGATCAAATACGCATTTCGCAATGGGCTACTATTACCTGTACAACGACGAACTGGAACGGGCGCTCGATCAATTCGAACTGAGTCTTCTATACGAAGATCAGCCGCCCGCACTCCTCTTTGCCGTGCTCGCAGAAGTTTCTCATCTTCTCGGTCACAGTGCCGACGCGCAAAAGTATGCGCACATGGCGATTCGAATCGATCCGTGGAATGAGTCGGCACTTCAGACCCTCTCACTTATCTATATCAGTGACAATAACTATGAGGCGGCGATGCCGCACCTCGAGCGTCTACTGGAAAAGAAGCCCAGTGATATGCAGGTACTCCTCTACCTCGCTGAAGCCTACAATGCTGTAGAAGATGAAGACAATCTAATTGATGTGTATAACAGGATACTGCAGTATCATCCAGACTTTGTCGACGTGGCACTCAACCTGGGATACCTGTATACGAAGCGGGGCGCCTTTACACTCGCGGAGCAGGAGTTCGAGCGTGTGCTGAATCTGGATCAGGGAAATGAAAAGGCCCTCTTCTATCTCACCTACATCTACATCAGCACGGGAAAAACTGAACTGGCTCTCGAGATGTTCAGGAGCCTGGATGACCGGAATCTACTGAGCCAGGATACTCTTCAAGATTACGCGCTCAATCTTTTCATCGAAGGGCAGAATCCTGAGCCTGTTCTGAGACGAATAGAGAACTGGGAGGATGTAACGCCTGTCCTCATGGGCATTCGTTCTTTCATCGATGGAGATCTGGAGAGCGCGAGGAAGATCTTTGCAGAGATTGCCATGGAGGAACCCGACAACCTTGCCGCCCTCACCGGTCTCATCCGCATCGCGGAACAGCGGGGTGAGCGGGATGAGGAGAGACGATGGCGGTTCATGCGTGCCGGGAGTTTTTATCGATACCGGCGCTATGAAAAGGCGCTCGAAGATTCACTGGACGTCAAGCGTATGGACCCTTCATTCCTGGAGAACCGGTACCTGCTGGGAGATATATATGGGTACATGGGCGACACGGAGAGTACAATC
>SMTZ1_10001964_pt1 | contig 32894 bp, 21 predicted proteins | sample DeeMarSWOR136_30_FD_25667 | JGI IMG/M metagenome (IMG submission 25667) | reverse complement strand
GGCCGCCGCCAGCAACTGCGCTTCGCGAACCGACCAGGTCAGCGGCTTCTCAGTGTAGCAGTGAATGCCCATAGAAACGGCGGTCATCGACGGGGCAAAATGGCTGTGGTCCGGGGTCGCCACGAAAACGACATCGAGGTCCTTACCGTGCTTTTCGAATACCTTCCGCCAATCCGTATAGCCGGCGGCATTCTCCCAGCCTTTCTTGTCGAGGACACCGCCCCACCGGGTTCTGTCGACCTCGGCGAAGGCGACACACTGAAGGCCTGCCCCGTGGGATGCGCCCGTATGGGACGCAGCCTGTCCACCCGCTGCGATGAATCCCACCTGGAGTTTTTCGTTGAGTCCCTGGGCCCGGATGAGGCGAGGGAAACCGATAGTGCATGCGGTTCCGACGGCAACGGCGCCCTTGACAAACTGACGACGTGTGATGTTCGACATAAGCTTATCTCCTTTACTTCTGGTGAATGAATCGATCTTTAATTCTAATCTGATATTTCCCATTTGGCTCTATATAGGGGGTTCTCATAAATGCCACGGGCTCCAAGATTGACCATAATACTGCTATTTCATTTCAACGAAGGGGCCGATACACGCCTCAACCTCCATTCTGCTCGACCAGCCAAATGTTGCGGTATTGTACTTTATTACCGTGATCCTGCAGATATATGCCGCCTACATCACCGCCCGGGGCCGCAGTAGTTGCCTTCGAGACCTTTACATTATCATGTATTTTCACGCCGTTGTGGATTACTGTCATATAGGCGTCTTCCTTCTTGCCGGTACTGTCGACACGCGCAGCGCGGAACGTAATATCATAAGTTTGCCATTGCGTCGGCGGGGCACACATATTTACAAGGGGCGCGGCGACCTTGTAGATTCCGCCGCACTCGTTATCTTTGCCTTCCAGACCGTAGCTATCGAGCACCTGCACTTCGTATCGCCCCTGCAGGTATACTCCGCTGTTGCCGCGTCCCTGGCCGCGCGCTTCAGGCATAAACGGCGTGCGGAACTCCAGATGCAGCTTGACGTCGGCGAATTCCTTTCTCGTTATGATTGAACCGGTACCCGGCACCACTTCCATCGCACCATCGACAAGTCTCCATCGCACCGAATCTTCATCCGGTTTCTTTCCCGTATGTTTCCATTTTTTGAAGTCCTCGCCGTTGAACAGCACAATCGCGCCAGCAGGTGGCTTTGCTCCCAATGTTGGCGAAAGGCGAACTATCTTTTCCATAAGGAAACTACCGGCAATATCTTGTCCTTTGAAGCTGCCGGTGAACTTGCCACCTTCAATAGCCCCCTTCAGTTGAAGTTCCATACCGTCATACTCACCGGGGCCGGCAAAGTGCACTGCTGCATCTTTGCGCTCGCCCTCAAGTGCTGCAATCGGTGGGATGGTCAGATCGAATCCTTCAAGAATATTAGCCCTATACTTTCCCTTACCCAAAGCCATCACCTGGGCTGCCAGTGGCCCGGAGCTGATTCCATCATCCAATGTCCAGTTGCCCTGCCAGTCTCCCATAAAGGGATCAACACGCTCAATCTCCTTTTTTGCCTCCACCACTATCCGATCGCCCGTAGGGCCTGCACAAGAAGACAAGACCACAGACAAAACGAGAACAGAAACAACAGTAACAACCTTGTACCCATGAACTGAACAATTGTACTTGCCGGCTTTCATGATTACCTCCATAACTATAATCTGTCATCTTCCTTAGTCTTCCACCTGTATCTTCAATCCATCGAGCTTACTTCCGTCCAGCTTCCGCAGCCGCGCACAAACAGCCCACTCTCCTGCACCCTGCGTCACTTTTACAAGTAGCCGATTCCAGCCTCGTTTCAATGTTACCTCAACCTCATCCTGGCCGGGACCAGCCGGCCTAATGACATTGTTCGCATGCACGACCTCGCCATTCAGCCATACCTTAATTCCGTCGTCGCTACCCAGTTCCAATCGAACCTTCTGCTGCCTGTCAGACCACGCCTTGGTGCGCAGATAGGCCGCTCTGTTGTTTCCACCTAACACCTTGTCCAGTTCTATGAGCCACGGCCTGTCTTTGCTCGTGCCCACTGGCATGATTCGCCAGCTCACTTCCTCAGCATCCGGATGTTCCGGGGCAAAAACAACATCAAAAAGGGCTGGGCCATCTGCCTCTGCTTTCGTATACGGACCGCTAACCTGCCAGGCAGTTACGTAATCATCAAAACGCTCAATCTGATTTATTACTTCCTGAGCCTGCAAACGCAGAGATTCACTTTCCGAAATCTCGAGCACCTGCTTTAGAACATCCTTTGTCTTCAGCGGATAGCTGCCGTAGATGCCCGAAGCAACCTTAACCGCCGCCACTGCCGCCTCCTGCTGTAAAGCCTTATCTTTCATGCAGCTAACGGCTATCTCCAGCGCAGCCAACGACCTTATATTTGCCAGTCCTGAAAGCACCATCCTCTTCTCGCTTACGTTTGATGCCAGACTCATTGCTTGTTGATATAGCTCGATTGTCTCTTTCGCTGGACGGTCGCTGTCAAGGCCAATCAAACGTACAAACCCACGTAACGCCAGTATCCGGTGTACGTGATTGTCGCAGCTCTGTGCTACTTTCAGCAGGTCATCTATCGGCGCGGCGCTCGGCCAAACCGACAGCGCCCGAATGGCTGCGTCCCTGACCTCAACGTTTTTGTCATTCAAAGCCGCTTTCAGAACGCCCAGAGCGCTATCATCGCCAATCTTGCCAAGCACGCTCAGCAAGGAGCACCGGCTTTTGGTGTCTTTGACCGAGGGAAGTGCTGCAAGTACCGCCTCAGCCTGCCGATTCTTGTCCTCGATTTTGTGTGCAACGGCAGCTACCGTCTTTTCCGCCTCGTTGCGCACCGATTCAGCCGCTATGTTTATCAACAGCCCAACCAGTGAGGGCAGGTCTTTCCCGCCCGCGACAACCTTCAACACCTTGAACGATTCTCGCTGGACTTTGCTGTCCCGGTCACGAGCTGTCGTCAGTAAGACTTGCACGCCTTGTGCTATATTGCGCTGCCCAACGCTCAGAATCAGTTCCGTTTTGACTTTCGGCTCAGAAGACGGAATTCCCGTAAGAATCGCCTCGTCGATCCCCGCACCCCGCAGACGATAAAGGCTCTCACGAGCGGCTTTTTGCTCCTCACCTCTGGTCTCCGCCGCCGTCTGCGCCAGCAAGCTGACGCTCGAAGCGTCACCCAACTGACCCAACGCCTTCAAAGCTGCTACCCGAACAGCTACTTCTTTAGCTTTTGCAGCCCCCACGACCGCCGGCAAAGCAGTGCGGTCACCCCGGTCCGCCAATGCCGAGAGCAATTGTATCTGCCCCGCCACAGGTAAATTCGGCAGCTCCTTGGCCAGCGCTTTTGTTACTTCTTCGCCGGGTATGTCTCTTACCAGTGCTATGGCCCCCGCTTGCATCGCTGCATCTCCGCTCTTGAGGGCATCGATCACGATACTGATGGCTTCAACCTCAATTTCTCCAGATGCAATCACCCGTGAAACTGTCGGCAACACACCTATCCAGAACAATACTAGCAATACAGCAGCAGAGTTTTTCAACCAACGATTCATATTCAATACCCTGACAAAAATCGCAAAACCATGAAGCTTCAAGCCAAATGGTGGAAAACGTGTAGCCAAACGCGCTTGAACGCTCCGGTCTTGCGTTTGTCTCTCTACCTTTGACTTTTCCGACTCTTGGCTTTGCTCTTAAACACCATCTTCCGGACTATGGCTTCCTGCCCTCTCCTGTCACGCTAACCATACCGCGCAGCGCCGCAGTGCGGATAATCGCAGGCATATCTGGGTCGTACAATTCCTTGTAAATCCCATAGGCCTGCTTTTTCTTACCTTCGGCCACGAGTTGGTCAGCGCACTTCAGATAAGCATCCAAAACCACCAGTTGCAGCTTGTCGGACGCTTCCTCCTTGGCTTTTGCCAATACTTCGGTAGCCTGCGGACCGCCAACCTTGCCCAGAGCACTCACAGCAGCTTCGGCGGTCATATCATCTGAATCAGAAATCAGCTTGCTAAGAGCGGAAACTGCCTTCTTGTCACCGCGCTCCCCCAGCGAGTTGATTATGCCCACTCTCGTTTTACCACTTGTCTTTTGCAGGGCCTTCCGCAAGACTTCGTCGATAGTCCCACCTGGGATCCGCTCCAGCGCATACCTTGCCATATCAGAGAGTTTCTCATCAGTCAACATCTCACCTAAAGTGGGCGCAGATTGCTCGGTGCCAATGATGCTCAATTTCCTACAGACGAATTGCTTGCCAGCGTAAGTCGCATCTGACTCCAGCACAGCCAGAAAGCTCTTCTCGATCTGTCGTAATTCCGCTGACATGCCATATGCCTCACGCACAAGGTCACTAACTTCCGTCAGCACCGAGCGGCTCTGACCCCAATCATAAGTCTTAACCTTTTCCAGCAGTTCTTGTAACTTTGCCATTTCTGGTCCCTTTCTTGAACTAACCATTGGTTTCGGCTCTGTATCCACCTTATAGTCGCCAAATGCGAACTGAATGCCGTCAAGATAATGTTGCAATATAGCTCGGTTCCACAAGATGTGATTATTGTGTCCAAGAGAACAGTAAAATACCCGCCCTTTGCCCCATGTCTTTATCCAGCTTATCCCTGTATCTGCATCGGTGGGCTTAAAACCATTGACGTTTCGAGTGGCTGGGTCGTTCATGTCAAGGCTCATCAGAACAAGCTGCTTGTCTCGCGAATAAAGTGGAGGGTCCGTCCGATAGATTTCATCGTTTATCTTGAAACCCTTGCCCTCAAAGGCCTTCATAAGCGGATGGTCTGGCTCGTCAATCTTTATTGCCCACGTCCCACCGCCGCCCCAGGGATGCCCCGTGAACTTGCCGCCCATCATCTCCATGCCCTCGGGCCAGTTGTAAAAATTATCCGTCGCCGCGTGAATCCCAACGATCCCTTTTCCACCCTTAACGAAAGCCATCAGAGCCTCGCAACGATCCGGTGTTTGCTGAGCGTCAAATTTTAGCTGCGTCGTATTGTTCAAACAGACGGCATCAAACTGCCTGAGCTTCTCCGGAGTGAATATTGAATAATCATCGGTGCATACTGTCACCTCGAATGCGCCGGTTCTCTTGCCCATAATTTTAAGGGCTTCATTGACCACAGGAATGCTCCCGTGAAAGAAACCTTCGCACCGCCAGAATACCAGCATCCTCCTCGGCTCGGCAGGCTTGACTGTTGGTCTCGATAGCATCGCCTGTTCGATTTTCTCGATCTCTTCAGCCGAGAGCTTTCGCAGCTCCTTCGGCGATTGTGCCCACAGAGTCCCCGTCAGCACCGACAGACACATCGCGAGCACTGCCGCAGTCTTAACCAATCTCCACCTTTGACTCATTTCTCTTCCTTTCTATTCTCACTGACTGTTAAGTGACAATAAGTTCGTCAGCTTCGAGTCTCTTTAGACCTTCAATAGTGAATTCACAAGCGCCACAGGCTTCGCATCGGCAGAACAATCATTCCGTTGCCTTCGGCATCATCAATAATCTGCTCTTGTGGCATATCTCGTACCATTTCCCGCCTTTTCTTTTATGGGAGGTGCCAAGGACTCCGCATCGGACGCGATAGCATCCTGTTGGCTTCTTCATCATTGATGAAGTGCTCCTTCTCTGGATTCCATCTGAGCTTACGCCCTATTAGCATTGCGATTTCACCTAATAGTCCCACGCTGATCGACCGGTGTGCAATCTCTATGGGTGTGATAGTCTTCTTGCGACTCTTGACACAATCCAGAAAGTTCTGCTGATGGTCGCGGCTTTCGTACAACTTTGTCTCGTTGGGTCCGATCTTCTCATCCAGAATAGTCTTAGGCTCAGCCTCAAGCTTGTTACCGCGCCTGACATATATCCACCCCTTTTCACCGTACCAAGCGGTTCCCATCCCTTTCGGTTGCTGCCGGTCGTTGGCAACAACCATTGTCAGTCCATCCGCATACTTGCACGTGAACTTGTACGCCGTCGGAGCATCATAAATCCCATCCTTCGGGTACTCACCCTTACCCTCGATCTCTACAGGGCCCGTATGATCCAGCCCCAGACCCCAGTGGGCAATGTCTATGTGATGCCCCGCCCAATCCGTGAGCTGTCCTCCGGAATAGTCCATCATCCACCGCCAGTCCCAGTGCATAACGCCTCGATATGGAACCCACGGAGCCGGACCAAGCCAGAAATCCCAGTCTACGCCTTCAGGAACTGGCTGCACGGGCCTGTTATCTGTCCCGCCTCCGGTCGGCAGACCGACCTCGACCCTATGCACCTTACCAATGCGCCCGTTGCGGACTAACTCGCAGGCGCGGTGGAAGTTCCAGACCGAACGCTGCCAGCTTCCAGTTTGCCAGATCCTGCCGTACCGATTGACCGCATCGGTCATGGCACGGCCCTCATGGATGGTCCTCGCAAGCGGCTTCTCGCCGTACATGTCCTTGCCCGCCCGGGCCGTCATAATAACAGGGATCGAGTGCCAGTGATCCGGCAGCGCTAACGAGATCGCATCGATGTCCTTGCGCTCAATTAAATCCCGGAAATCCAAGTACGCCTTGCAGTCGCTGTTCTTGTATCTACTGTCTACGTTCTGCTTGGCCCTGTCACGGTTCTTCTTATCCACGTCACAGACGGCCACAACTTGGACTTCCTTCTTGCCTAAGAAGCCCCGCATATTGCCTGTACCCTGGCTGCCCACACCAATGCAGCCCATCACAATACGATTACTCGCGGCGACATTGCCGTCTTTGCCCAGCGCCGACGAAGAGATAATATACGGAAATGCCACTGTCCCAGCTGCGGCTACAGACGCCTCTTTTAGGAACTGCCGCCTATTGATACTCTTTTTCTGTGACACCTTTCAGTCTCCTTATCAGTAAAGAACTTATATATACCATGGGCTTCGCATCGCACGCTTGAGTAAACGATTCGCGTCCCTATCTCCAACAAACACCTCACGTTCAGGGTCCCATTTGAGTGGTCGGCCAAGCTTGTATGCTATATTGCCTAAGTGACAGACAGACACAGACCGGCACCCAATCTCTATATCACAAATCGGCTTCGTTCGCTGGCGGATGGCATCTAACCAGTCAACATAGTGATTCTTGCTCTCGTAAAGATGTACTTCATTTGGCCCGATCTGCTGATTCTTCAACTCGTCCGGCCAGGTGCGCAAATGTCCGCGATTGACCTCGACCTTACCCTTGGTGCCCGTGAACAAAACTCCGTTGGCCGTGTCGCGGGTCATAGTGATGCCGCTGGCGTATTTATATGTAAGTACCCTGTAATCTTTGCCGTCCGGAGGAATGATTTCAACCGGCCCGCTGTTGTCCATACCCATACCCCACTGCGCGATATCAAAATGATGCGCTCCCCAGTCGGTCATTCCGCCACCGCCAAAGAAGCTATGATAACGCCAATGAGGGAAGCCATCCCAGCTAAGGTGCGGAGACAGTTCCGAGTGGTACGGCCTCCACAGTGCCGGGCCAACCCACATATCCCAATCGAGGTAATCCGGCACCGCCTGTGCTGGCAGGGGTTTATCCTCGGGCGGACCACCAACTCCAACTGTCACGTGTTTTAGCTCGCCGATATACCCGTTAAGAACAAGCTCACAGCCCAGGCGGAAGTGCCAGTCTGAACGCTGCATGCTGCCCGTCTGGAATATGCGCCCGTAACGCCTGACGGCGTCGACCATGGCTCGGGCTTCAGCTATTGTCTGCGAGAGAGGTTTTTCGCAGTAGATGTCTTTGCCGGCCTCAGCGGACTGGATGACTGTAATGGCATGCCAATGGTCGGGCGTGGAGATTACAACCGCGTCAATATCATCTCTGCCAACCAAGTCGCGAAAATCACCGTATGCCTTGCAGCCCTTGTAGGGCTGGCCGGTCTTATCGGCGTAGTGATCCTCAGCCGTCTTCTGACCACGCTCCAGTTTCAGCTCGTCAACGTCACACACTGCGAGAACCTGAGTACCGGGCGAGTTCATAAAAGACCGCATAAGGTGCTTGCTCTGCTTGCCCGCACCTATGAAACCCAGAGTGATTCGGTCGCTTGGTGCATTGTCTGCCTTCGCCAAACATGATGCCGGGACTATGTAGGGAAAACCGATTGCACCCACTGCGGAGCCGGCTGCCCTTTTGAGGAGCTGACGCCGGTTGATACTTTCTCTACCGATCATAGTCAAACTTCTTGAATACTACTGTCAGTCTATTCCTGCTTTTCGAATGCCGCGTCGAAGGCAACCTGAGACGGCTTGAAATCTGCTCTCTTGATGTACTCGCACGCTTCTTTTGCGCCGTGCTCACGATCCATCCGAGTGTCTTCCCACTCAATTGATAGAGGTCCCTGGTAGCCGATATCGTTCAGCGCCACGATGATCTCCTCGAAATTGATGTCGCCGTGGCCAATCGAGCGGAAGTCCCAATAGCGACGCGGGTCTGCAAACTCGGTATGGCCGCCGAAGACACCTACCGTGCCATCACCGTGACCCCACCAGGCGTCTTTCATGTGACTGTGGAAGATGCGATCGCCGAACGTGCGGATGAACTTGACGTAGTCCACGCCCTGGTAGCCGAGATGACTGGGATCGTAGTTGAAGCCGAAGGCCTCGTGGCCCTTGACAGCTTCAACGGCACGCTGGGCCGAGGCGATGTCAAACGCAATCTCCGTCGGATGCACTTCAAGGCCAAACTTAATGCCCAGGCTCTTGAATTCGTCAAGGATAGGCTTAAAGCGTTTGGCGAAGTCGTCGTAGCCCGCCTTAATCATGTCCGGCGTGACCGGCGGGAATGAATAAAGCATGTGCCAGATCGAGCTGCCCGTGAATCCGTTGACGACCTCTATGCCGAGCTTCTTGGCAGCCTTGGCTGCGTCGATAACTTTCTCTGCAGCTCGCTTGCGAACCCCCTGTGGCTTGCCATCACCCCAGACATCCGGTGGCAGGATTGCCTTGTGACGTGCATCGATGTTGTCACATACAGCCTGACCACACAGATGTGTTGAGATCGCGAAAACCTCAAGGCCATGTTTCTTTAGGAGCTCACGCTTGGCCTTGCAGTAGCTATCGTCCTTCAGCGCCTTATCCACCTCGAAGTGGTCGCCCCAGCAAGCCAGCTCCAATCCATCGTATCCCCAGCTCGCCGCCTTCTCAGCTAATTCTGCCAGCGGCAAATCCGCCCACTGCCCTGTAAATAATGTTACTGCCCTAGCCATTTTGTCATTCTCCTTAATCCTAAATATGTTAGATGCAGTCCGTAAAATGCGTCCTTTCACGGGAAAGAACGCCTACGAGTATTGTTTTATTGCAGTTTCCTCCTCCTTGACCACTCTTGCCATGTAAGTCTCGTTTCTCGTGGAACTTACGTGCAAATACAACTGAAAGCATCCTTGCTAACGTTCCCAAAACCCCTTATTATATCCGGCACAAACCTTTACGCAATTCAAATTTCTTCTCAAAAAGACTACGACAAAGACTGCCCCGGTTGCGAAAACCGAGCAGACAAGAATCTTCATTCGACAGTCGTCTCCTGGTAATTTGAGCATTTGGCTGTTGGTATTTCGCTTTTCGTTCGCCATCTCACCGACCAACCACTTCAACCTGCGGACAGTCAATAAAAGCTAAATATCTGCCTGTGCAGACCTGCCGCTCAGGTATCTGTCCTTCAGCAACGCATATTCGATAACGCAGCGTCAGCGTTTCGCCTGAATCAATTGTCTCCTTGAAGAAGGCACCAAACCGTCCGTAATCGCGGTAAGCCGAATAGACAGTTCCCTTTGGGTCGTCGGGATGATTCATATGCTGCACATTGTAGTGTCGGCTGTTCAAACCATAAGACATCGCAACCCATGGCAGGTCCTTATCCTGCCTTGGGTTGATGTTGTCTCTATGGAACAGATACGTTGCCTTGACCTCTTTGCCGCCAGCGGCGACATCATTATGTGCTCGATACTGAAAACCGGCGTGTTCCGGATCGCCATTTAACAAAACTTCACCTCTTACAGCCTTTAGTTCAGTGCAGAAATCCAGCAACAAAATTGTGGGGTCGCTTTGGCGAAATACCATCGTCTGCCGCTCTTCAGCGACAATCGGCTTGCCGTTTTTATCATTCCAGTGAATCAGTGCCTTAGACCTCGCCAGCACCGGACCGGCAGTAAGCTCCAGAGATTTCACATGCCGTTGTGTCACGCCGCCTCCCATGCCCCAGAAACCATACGTCCTGCCGCCGAACTGGAGTTTGGACCAGCCTATGAAGATGCCGCGATGGTGCGGGTATTTGATCTTGTCTTTCAGATAGGGATTCACGCCGTCCGGCCCGTTGGTCAATAAGTTTTCTCCCGGGGCATCAAAAACATGCAGGAACGGCTTGTAGGTCTCAAAAAGGCGCTGTGGCGTTGAATCATCGTAGGCATACATATACCGTGTCACCTTGCGACCGCCAAAAAGCAAATCCAGATATTCGCCCTTGTTATCCTGCCACCGGAAAACCTCCTTGTCAGGTCCTTTGACCCGTCTGACCGAAGCCGTCCAGAGTGTTTGCCCATCTGCTCGTCGTAACGACTCCGCTATCCACCACAATTCCGCTGTCCCCGCGCCTGTCTTTATAAGCTGGCCCGGTATCGGTTCGCCGTATATCCGCGCGCCGCCTCGACTCCTCTGCCTCAGTGTGACCGCAATTTCGTCGGCAGGCACTTCAGCTAAAGCCGCGGATAACTCAATCGCCGCGCGAACTGGGACATCGAGACAGTCAGTCTTCACTGCTGCGGCCCTAAGACTAAGCATCTCTGCCCCACTCGCAACGCCGAAACCGCAAATTGTAATGATTGCAAATACACAAGCCAGAAATTTCGTTCTACCTTTCATATCTCACTCTTGTTGGACATCCTAATTATCTGCTAATCAAGCGGAATGATCTGGATATTGCGGAACCACACCTCGTTGCCGTGGTCCTGAAGTAGAATCGGACCAGGTTTCAGCCCTTCCGGCTGTCCCGACCCAGTCTTTGTGGGTATCTCCACATCATCGTGAATCAAAACGCCGTTGTGTACTACAGTGACACGCGCATTTTTGACCTTCCTCGCGTTCTTGCCTTTTTCCTCGAAGCGAGCAGCGCTGAAGGTGATGTCGTAGCTTTGCCACTGGCCTCGCTTTTTGCAGGCGCTCTTGTCCGGTTTCCTTACCCTGTAGAGTGACCCGCAGCCATTGTTCGCAGGCTCCTGACCATACGAATCCAGGATTTGAATTTCGTAGCGGTGTTGAAGATACACGCCGCTGTTTCCACGCCCTCTATCTTTGGTGCCTGGCGGCACCTCTGGCAGCATGAATTCAACGTGCAATTTGAAATCCTGGAAATTCTGCTTCGTGACGATACTACCTGATTTGGGGATGGTCTTCATGGCATCGCCGACAATTTCCCACTGAACCTCTTTGCCGTTCGTGTGCGTCCACTGCGAAAAATCCGTCCCGTCGAAAAGTACTATGCCCTCTTCTTTCGATACCTTTTTCAGCGTCACTTTTGGTGGCTCGCCAAAGTCATGCCAGACTCGTTCGGCATCGGCGACTGTGATCTTTCCCTCGTGCACATACAGGCGATAGCAAAAAACGTGGTCTTTGCCCGGCTCCATTACCCAGTCGCCCAACTGCCCGGGAGCCCAGTTGAAGAAAACCTCTTGATCGAATTCGGGCCAGATACGCATCGATTCCGGATACCGAAAATTCTTCGGATGGCTCAGATGGATAACCCCCGCCCACTTATCTCCAATCCGTCCAGATGTATCGCACCAGCGCGCCCGCGTACCGTGTCCATCCTTGCGAGTCTTGCCCTCACTCGTTAGGTAGCGGGCGTTTTCGCCTTTCCATTCCGCTGCACCCCGAAAGCCAAACCCACCGTAGCGATATTCAATCTGATAGAGCGGGCTATCGGCTACACATCGCTGCGTGGACTTGAAGTCCCACAGCCAATAGCCCTTATCAGGCCCGCCAATGTTATATACGCGAACGTCCCAGACCTCATTGAGCACGACCTTTTCGCCTTCCGAAGTCTTCAGAGCAACATGTTCCTGCTCCGCTTGGAAGCCGCCATAAACAGGCCCGCTCGTCGTCGAAAGGAACTTCACGAAGCGTACCGTGCCCTGCCCCTCTTTAAGATTCCAGAAATCGACTTCTTGGCCTTCGAATTCTGTCTTCGTCCATGGCATCCATATCCCGACATGATGAATATGGTCCGCTGGATGAATATCTGTCAGGACCGCACCCTTTGGCGACCACAATGGATGAATGAACGCACTCCGGGTATACAGCGGACTCTTACCCTCTGGCGGCGGGACAGGAGCATGGTTGTATCTAAGGACTTTCTCACCCCCCGCAGCCTGTATCTGCAAGAACTTATCGTTCTTTGTCGCTTCAACGCGAGTGCCACTCGGGCCACGACCTCTTACGAGTTCGTAGTACCGTTCACTCCCGGCGGGCGTAGTACCGGAGAGTATCCACCACAGCCGAGGTGGATCGCCGGCCTCAATCTGAGCCGCAACCGGCACCGGCCCGGAACGCCCGGCAACCGCCAGCTCCCGCAATTGTACTTCTGAACCCGCTTGAACTTCTTCTGCCCCCTCTAACGATACTGAAACGGGCGTGTCGATCCTGGTGTACTCCCCTGCCGCAACCGTGATCATTGCCAACCGTTCGGCGCAAATAACTGGCTCAGTTAAACCCAACAACACCGAAGCGAAGACAATAATCGGGTTTATTAGTGCTGATACGCGAGTCTGCATTCTGGCACTCCTTTCGGTTCGGACTGTTTTCAGGCCTCTATTCTTTTCTATTCGGGGCGAAAAGCTACAGGCTAACGAAGTTGTACCGCTTTATCAAGGATTATCCGGCAGATTCTGCCAGGCAGGTAGTCTAATAGCAGCACTGAAAATGCTGGAAAGTGCTCACAATCAATTGCGTGGGCTCTTTATCCCTTGACGCAAATCATCGGCTCAAGCTTGGCCACTTTCCTGGCCAATTCCGCCTTGTCAGTGGCGTCAACAACGGCGTTGACATCCTTATAGGCGCCGGGCGCTTCTTCAGCCACGCCGCGTTTGGATGCGCCACGAATGATAATACCTTTTTCCGCAAGCGTTCTTATAACGTCCTGCCCGTGCCATCTTTTCGTTGCCTGCTTTCGGCTCATAGCCCTGCCGGCACCGTGGCAGCAGGAGCCGAATGAAAGAGACATGCCTTTCTCTGTACCGACCAGGATATACGAAGCAGTCCCCATAGTGCCGCCAATAAGAACAGGCTGGCCCATCTTTCTAAGGTCGCGCGGCAAGGATATGTGACCCGGCCCAAAAGCACGCGTTGCACCCTTGCGGTGCACGTACAGTTTCCTGGTTCGTCCATCAACCCTGTGCTCCTCGACCTTGCACGTATTGTGAGAGACATCGTAGAGCAGAACCAGATCAGCTTCTGGCAGGAATCTCTCGAAAACCTGCCTCACCAAGTGGGTCAAAACCTGCCGATTCGCCAGCGCACAGTTAATACCGCAGTTCATTGCCCCCAAGTACCTCTGGCCAAGGTCGGAATTGACCCGCGCACAAGCCAGCTCCCTCTCCGGCAGCTCTATCCCCTGGCTTTGGGCTGCCTTGGCCATCCTGGGAAGGAAGTCCGTTCCTATCTGATGGCCAAGCCCTCTGGAACCGCAATGTATGCTGACGACTATATCGTTCTGAGCCAGGCCATAAGCCTCAGCAGAGTGAGTATCGAAGATTTCAGTGATTTTTTGAACCTCCAGATAGTGGTTGCCCGAGCCAAGTGTCCCGACCTCATCTTTTTGGCGTTCCTTCGCATGGTCGGATACATATCTCGGTTCAGCCCCTGTCATTCGGCCGTTTTCTTCTGTATGTGCAAGGTCATCCTTGGTCCCATATCCTTGCTCGACCGCCCACCGCGCACCGCCTTGAAGCATCTCGTCTATTTCTTGCCTTGAGAGCTTCAATTTTCCCCTGCTTCCCAGCCCGGCAGGTATCCGCCGGGCTAACATATCAGCGAGCTCTGCCTTTCGAGGCTCAATGTCATCAGGTGTGAGGCCCGTCCGCAGCGCACGCACGCCACACGCTATGTCAAAGCCCACCCCTCCTGCGGAAACTACCCCCCCTTCGTCCGGATCAAAACCTGCCACACCTCCTATCGGAAAACCGTAGCCCCAGTGCGCATCTGGCATCGCGTAAGAAGCCTTCACTATACCAGGCAACTTCGCAACATTCGCTGCCTGCTCACAGACCTTTTCATCCATAGCCTTAATAAGCTGCTCATCGGCGTAAATGATCACCGGCACGCGCATCTGCCCAAACGCTTCCATGTACCATTCGCACTCAGAACGTCTTGTTAGCCTCTCAGCGCACATATTGAATGTTCTCCATTTATACGTCTACGATACATTGTACCAGCCAGTTCCCATCTTTGTCCTGTTCGACTTTCAAATCTGCGTACGTAGCAGCTTTAACTTCCACGGAAGGGCTATGCTTTTCCAGATCGATATTCTCGCCCCACGCTCGCGTTTTGAGCTGATTGTTCTCGATCTCGACCTCGAATTTGCTGAACAGCATCCGCCGCGTTGCCATCTCGTACAGCAGACTATTCAGCCATGTTACAAAGAGCAGCTCCTCGTCTTGCTCTTCACAGCTAATTTCGACCTCTTCGTCCGGTTCCACTGTTCGCAGCTCCGTGATAATCGCAGTCATAGCAAGAGCTGCTTGCGTAAAGGCTTCTTCCTTCGTCGGCCCGAAACCGCGAATTCCCATATCAGCCGGATGCGAATAGTGTTCCCAGTACGCTTTGCTCATAAGAACTCAGTCAACACAAAATGGTCTCAAAAGTCAAACCCTCGTTCTGTCGTACACACTGTCAAATTCTGATGGCAAGGAGATGCTGGGCCAATTGAGGGCCAATTCTCTCATCCATTGTACCGGATTTACCAAGGAAAGAACATCCTCGATTCCCAACAAAAGTGGGTCCAATAAGAGCCACATTTCGTATCGACGGTGCCTTAAGGCCCAAAAAACAGCCAGATTCGCGTGCAAGCCGCTCAAATCCGTCACAACGCAAAAAAAATTACTGGCAATGGCTTGCATCAACCCTGCCAATTCGCGTATAATTGTAATGGTAGGTCAGCTCATCTTAGAAACGCGCTATTTCTAAACAAGGCCGACCGGTTTGGAAAGCCTTCTTGAAAGGAGAAGGAGAGTTGCGGTGAGCAAACGAAAGGCCTATACGTTAATAGAGCTTCTAATGGCTATTGCCGTTACTGTATTATTGACGGCGATCCTACTGCCCGCACTTCAGCGCGTCCGCAAACAAGCGCAGGCAGTCGCCTGCCAATCGAACCTCAAACAGTGGAGCCTCTATTTCTCCATGTATACCCATGATAACAATGGCCGGTTCTTTGCACACTGGTTGAATCCACAGACACACTGGCTCAAGGCAATGCGTCCTTACTATGTCGACAACAATGACGTTTTCTTGTGTCCGACAGCAACGAAACGCTCGTCGGGAACTGATCCATATTACGCCATCGGCAGCAGATCTTCGGCCTGGATGTTCCATCCCAGTCCTCCACCTCCGGGTCTCACCCCCGAACTTGTTTGCGGCAGCTATGGCTTGAACAGTTGGGTCTCCGATGCCCCCCAAGCCAACGCAGCCTCTGCTTACAGTCCTGACTCTGAGGATTATCTCTTGTGCTGGAGAAGCTGTTACGTCGGAGCTGCGCCTTCCGTCCCCGTGCTTCTGGACTGTACCCTACCAAGCGCGCCTCCGCGTGACACCGATAGGCCCCCGGAGTATGACAACGCATGTTTCAGTTGTTCGCCGATGTCGGCTTTTTGCATCGACCGGCATAACGGGCACATTAACAGCCTTTTCATGGATTGGTCTGTCGGAACGGTTGGACTTAAGAAGTTGTGGACATTGAAGTGGCACCGCGAATATGACACCGCTGGCCCCTGGACCAAAGCTGGTGGCGTCCAGGCCGATGACTGGCCAGACTGGATGAGCAACTTAGAAGACTACTGAGAATTACCACTCTGCAGTTAAGGCGAGGGAAGCCAGCTTCCCTTCTGTTTAGTCCTCTTCGACGAAGCCACTCATACAGAGGCATATTAGGTAGAGAAATCGAACCTATCTGCCGCGCATGCGATATTAGGGACAATAGTTGCAGCCAAAACCATCGGCCCCATCCGTAGCAATGCCTCGAATCTTCCACGGCCATCTCACCTTAATCTGCCTAAGCGCCAAACATCCAAGGATAATCAACCCCACACGATGGGAAACTGATCTCTATGACATGACTTGCCAAGCCTGTACGCCTGCAGCGCCATACAACAAGCTGCAACGATTTGGGCTTTATGTAGGAATCTCACGATTCACCCTCCCCCAAATCTGAGTATCAGAGCTGACTGATTCGACCGGCGGCTTCCATGCTTGTCATTGTGCGACCACGAGCATTCAGGCTGGAAGATTCAGCTACTCGCCCGTTTATGGCAAAGCCACAAGTTCAGATGACCACCCTGTCCGGTTATCGTTGACGTCACGTGCCCTTACACGGAAACGGTGTCGCTGCCCGGCCCGGCCTACCCTGACGCTATACGACCGTGAGCTTTGCCAGCCGCTGCTGAAACCGCTCTCCGTAGTGCATTGGAAGTAGTACTGCACAACACCGCTATCATCTGTGGCTTGCTCTGCAGTCATCTCTGCCCAGTAGTTATTGAAACTGCCTCCGTGCCACACTTCCTTTGGCTCACCGCCGGCAGCCCATTTCATAGGATCAGGCGTGGGTGGTTTTAGATCTACCTGAACCTTGACCGAGTTCACCGTGGTGTTCTGGTTGGGCGACATATCCCGAGCCCTGACAACAAAGCTGTACAATCCTTGCGACAAGCCCGTCACCTCGTATTCGGGGCTCCCCTGCCAGTTGCTGCTATGGGCGGGATGCGACGTGCACTCGAAATAATATTCCACGCCGCTTGGATCAGAAGCCGTGGTTGCTACCATAGCGATTGATGTCGAAGACGTCGCATAAGGCTCGGTCGCCCAGGTTGCTGGATTCGGTGTCGGCGGTATCCAATCCTCACGAAGCGTTGTTGCAGACGCCACCTCCGACCAGTCGGTCTCCAGAAGATTGAGTTTGTTGCGGGCCTTCACTCTATACCAGTATAGCGTCTCGGCCACAAGGCCCGTGGCCTCCCAATACGGTTCTGCTTCGGGCGCAAATGAAATCCAGCCGCTGTTAGTTTCCGGGTACCAGCGGTCCTCAAAATAATACTCCACTCCGCTGCCGTCAGTAGAAACAGCCGTCGTGGCTACCATTGCGATCGAATAGGGCGAAGTCGCGTAAGGCAGTGTCTCCCATGTCATGGGATTCGGTGTCGGAGGCTCTGGCGCCACCGGATGCTGGTGCCAATTCGCAGCCAAAATCGCGTAATCCCCGCAGTTCACTATCCCATCTCTGTTGAGATCCTCAGCGACCGGCGCCTCCTCACCAACCCACCTTCCCGTCAACAGCTTCAAATCATTGTAGTCTATCCAGCCGTTACCGTCTAAGTCGGCGACATTGCCGGCAACCGACAACGACATGCTCGCCTGAGCTGTCCCCCCGTAAGCGCCTATGTTTATCCTTCCACCGGCCGGCCATAATTCATCTGTCCAATCTGAGCTCGGATCGCCCGCATCTATACACGTGCTTGTCACACCGTCGGCAGTCCACATTTTGCTGTTGGGGTCCCATCTGCCAACCGCCGACTTCAAATGATAGTCACCCCCGACCCAAAAATCGTCTGCCATGTCAGGCGTTCCGTTGCTGTCCCAGTAACCATCGGTTGCAAAAAGTGGATCGGTCACAATATCCCCGGATCCTGCTGTTGCGCCGCCTCCAAGGTTGCCAACTTCATTCATCCAGAAGTCGTTGTACGAATTATTGCACGAGCCATAGATTCCGCCGATAGAATCGGCCTTGTTAAATGCTATTATGTTGTTGCTAACGATGCCGGGGCAATTACGCATGGCACCGCCCCTTTGACCGGCCTTGTTGCCCACAATGGTATTACTGCGTATCGAGTTGCTGCACGAATACAGCCCCCCGCCGAAGACACCCGTTCTGTTTCCCGCAATGACATTGTGGCTGATAACGCCGCTGCATCCGTAAAGTCCGCCGCCCATGAAAAGTGCATAGTTGTTCGTAATTACGTTGCCGCTGATTTCACCGCTGCAATTATGCAGACCCCCACCATAGCCGGGATTGGTGTTGGAGTTGTCTGTAATAATGTTGCCCGTTATAGGCCCATCACAGTGGTCTATGCCAACGTTGTTTTCCGAAATCGTATTATACTTGATCGGCCCATAGCACTCGTATATTCCGGCTGCCCCGTTGGAGCTTATAGTATTATTCAAGATGGTAGGTGCAGCACTGAATTCCCCGTATATGCCCGAATACTCACAATCTCGGATAACGTTCTTTACGATGGTCGGTGCGGTGCTGTAACAGCGAATGCCCCGCCCTGTAATAGTGAAGCCCGTAAGTACCGAATCGCTGCCTTCGCCAAAGTCAAAAGTCACGCTGTAGTCGGAGCTGACGGTTATTATCGTCGACTCGACGATGCCTGGGGCGTCGGGGTTCTTGCTCTTAAGTGTGACAGCTTTACCGTTGAAAAGGATATTCTCGTTATATGTGCCCGCGTTAACGACAATAGTATCGTCCTTCTCCGAGAAATCGATTGCCGCCTGGATATTATTGAAGTCCGCAGGTCCATCGTCATCAACGCTGATGGTTTTTGCGTGGCAAGTAATAGCCAGCAGCATGAATATAAGGGCTAGAACCGGTTTTTTCATTGTTACCATCCATCCTCCCAAAAATTAATGGTTCCTAAAGGATTTTACCAAAAAGATGGCGCCAGTTCAAGTAAAAAAGGTGTGGCGCCTCTTGTGGCACACCTCAATATGGGACCTTAGTCAAAGACTATCTTAATTCCGCTTCAGGAATTGGGTTTCTTTCCCAGAATTCGGGAACCGGGCTGAATCAGAGACGATTGGCCTCATTGCTGCGAATCAACGTATACCGTGTATGGTGGTGCCTCACCATAACCCAATATCGGTCCATTAACTGCATCAATGACTGTTATAAGCTGACCTTTCGCTGTATGAAAGCTAGTCACAATCCAGCAAGGATTTCCTGGTGTCGGTTTGATGCGAAAAGTGGAGGATTCTGGTGATATGATGTACAGCCGCGAAAACAAAACAGTCCCTTGAACCATTGACTTGGCTTGTTCTCTCCCAACATTCAGGTTAGGCAAAACCGGCGATAGGTCTTCTCGCCAATGCATCTTTACATCTAACAGCTCCTGGGTCTCTCTATCAAAGTGGTATATCACATAATCTCGCTCGACGAGTGCTTCATCTATCTTCCTTTGGTAGTAGTAAACTATCTTGTTGCCAATCTCGCGTTCTTTAAATATTGAAGGATTGTACTCGTATTTATCCAAAAGGTTCCAACGGTGATTTGCCTCCGCTCTGCCGGAAAAGATGGTGGTCAGGATAACTAGCGATAGAAAAATAATAATCCATTCATTTAATCTCATTTTGTTTCTCCTTAAACAAAGGTTCTTGAGATTTGAAGTTAATCTCTGTTTCTTAACACTAGTCCCCCAAGCGAAACAATAAAGGTGTTGACGATTACTGGATTATCTTTATATGTACCGATACGGGAACCTTTTTATCCCTGTAAGCATTAGAAAGCCTCAATTGTCCCATTATATTGTATAAGCCGGGACCTATAGGAAAATCGTCATCTTTTGTCCAGGTTCCATTGTCATTCATCATATTCCAGGTCTTCTGGTATTCTTTACATTTATGGGGATCCAAATGAAGCATTGTCCACCCACATGGAGGTATGCCGCGAATGTACTCCCAAATTTCGGTGCTATTGCTGTCTGTGACCACAAAATGGGTCCAAGCATACTCGCAGTTCGGAACCTTACCTATATCTACAGGATTCTCCGTCAAATTGGTTACTCTGAACAGTATCTCAACATCTTGCGGCATCTGATAAACGAATTTGTCTGTCTGGATGTAGTATTCTATGCCGTCCTTGACCACAGAATTAGAATTAACCGGCGTATTATCCTCCAGCCAATGCGAGGCAAGAATCGCTAAATCGAGCAAATCGACACGGCAGTCCTGGTTCAGATCACCTACCGGATACGGATGATTCGGGTCACCGCAGAAAGCCTTCATAATAGCGGAACTAACATGTCCCCAGATGGCATATTTTCGGTCTGCACCAATTCCAATAATATTAGACTCCCAATTATCCAAAACCACCGGTGTTGTGCCAAGATCAGCGCTCGAAAGTGCAGCAGCAGAATAGTCTCTGAGTGACCAAAAAACATCGTCAACCGGCTCCCCGTTCGATAAGCAAAGATTGTTATAGCTATAAATCCAGTAACTGTCGTGTAACCCTCCCGATGTAATATCGTTTCCAATGCCCGCAAGGAAATCAATATTCGCTGGGTCTGTTTTGAAATCAAAGCCCCCCCGAATCTGGCGTTGAAGTATCATAGGTATACCATCCTGATATTATGTCACCGACGTTAATTTTTCCTTCCAGAACGCCGAGATCGTCATCTACGAAATCCACCTCAGCTTCAATCTCTATAGTTATCAGTTTCGCGTTAGCCGGGACCAGCCATAAAAACAGACCCCACATTGTCACTGCCATGATTGCTATGATTTTCTTGGGTTTCATTGTTCCACCCTTTCAAAAATGAATGATTAGTATTATTACCAATGGTGTTTACCTTCCGTGTCTGATTCATATATTATACCACATGTCTGCACGAGATTTTTCAGACAAATAATATGTTAATCCCGCAGCTAACAAAGATATCGTGGCTGGCTCAGGAATAGCATAAGTTACATGCGCCCTAATACTACAACGCTACAAAGACCATGCGTGTCATCATAAGCCATTTTTATGAAAAGACTTACATTCGAGCAAGGAGCAGACCCGATGTCGTGGGCTGGGCGAAAGAGCAGAAGTGGCAAAAGCCGTTTTCCACGTCAAGAAACCCGAAAGAGCGCCGCTCATAGCGTTGTAGTACTAATATGGCTTCTCCCGATTTGTACTCCCAGGCCGGAAACTGATTCCCAGTCATCCAAAAACAGGTGGTGTTATGCGCCATGTGTCGCTGGAAAGAGCGTTGCCACTCGGGTCAATCACGTGCCACCAAATCTGTCTGAGCAAAGGCCGACAAGGGACGCCGTTTGAAAGAGAAATGTTCTTCCGGCTCACAAGGAGGTAGCGGTCATTATCTATACCTTCCTCGTTGGCAGCTTGGACCAAAAAGTCCCTATTATTCAAGCCGGTTCTGAACTTAAACTCATCGATACCCAGGCGTATGCCATGCGACCTGGTCGCCAGGGTAGTCGTGAACACCTGGCAATGTGACCCCTGTGAAGACCATCAACAAGCAAAATTATATATCCGCCACAGCATGCAGCCCTCGGTCGCTATCTTTCACTGATTGGCGCCACTAATACCTTCAGTTCGTAGGGCTCCAGCTTCAGCAATCCGCCCGGATCAATCACACGCTGTAGCCCGCTTTGTGGGTCAAGCAGCAGGTTCTGTCCCTTGGACAAGCCGCCCAGCACAAATGTGATCTGCTCCTGTCCTTCATTAAAGACCACACAGTAGTGGACTTTGTCCTTAATGGCGTGACGTATCCTCAGATCGGGTTGGGCAGGCGAGACAAATACATCTTTACGTACGAGACTATCAATCTGCTCGAGCAGCGATTTCTTAGCACCTTCTGCTCCGTTGCATCGGACAAGACGTCCAGCCCGTTCTAAAATCCTCAGCGCCGCATTTGCCTTTGGCGGCGGTTCCACTTCGACAATCACGACCTCATAATGCATGGATGCAATCCGGATACCATCAGGCCCCACCTCAGCGTCTTGCCATAGATGTCGCGCTTCAAGATAGTTGAAGTCACGTTGGTTCTGCAAGCACAGCTTAGCCGCCCGCCATGGTAAGTAATCGCTCAGACCGAGGATCGCGATCGCGCAGACGTGCTCGCTGTCGGTATTTAGCCAGCACAGCCGGCGACACGCATCGGCAAATGGTTTATACTGGTTCCACCACCTGCTGTTCGGACCTACGTCCGGCGGACGCTCATCAATCCGGGGGCCGCGAACCGAATAGTAAAACGCGTGTGGTGCCAGCATGTTGCACCCGCGTACGATCAGCCAGTTCGTGAGCCATTTCATCTCCGCAAACGTGAAGTTGTGTCCGTAGGCACCGCAGTATTCATTCAAATTCCGCCGCCGGCCCAGATGCGCCATCACTGACGAGGCGCATTTGCCTTGCGTCGATTGGGCCCCTTCTAAAGCGCTCGCTTTGCCCGGCTCGATGTAACGCCAGACAATATCTTGTCCCGGGATATGAAAATGCCGCAAATGCCCTATGTCATCCGGAGCCGCAGGGTGTCCCGTTAAGGCGATCTTATGGGTATCGCACCACTGCGAGAGCTGTTTGTAAAATGTCTCTTCAAGCCTTGCTTCCAGCGCGCGATTGTAATCCCCACGGCGAAGAGCAGCCTCAGGCTCATCCCCGTACCAGAGTGCTGGTAAGTGTGGCGTGAAATCGTAGCCAAGAAACGAATTCACATGTTCCAGGATGCCCGTTGTACCTGGAATCGCACCTCGCTCGGCGCGCTTGGCAAGAAAGGACGGCTCATCCGTAAAAATAGCCCGCACCGTCTTGCCGAAATGGTCCTTGAGCTCATCGTAGTAACGCTGGTACACCAGCCGGATGAAACAGGCCACGGCATCCGGATTCAGAATGTCAGCGGCAGGCGGCATGTTCTCAGGCACCTCCCTGTGATCGGCTCGTCTTGGCGGATCCTCTTCAACAAAGTGTAGCCCGCGAATGACCGAGTATCCCGACCTGATGGCCCTATCAACAACCGCTATGCGGTGACCGTTTGTTCTTCGCTTGACCACTGCCACAAGATGCTGACCCTCGCTCAACTCCGGTTCACAGTCTTTGCCGATGTGTACGCCATACTTTTCCGTTCCAGGCCCGACCTCATCCAGATCGATGCCAAAAAGCCCGCGTGTTCGATAGGCTGCGTTCTCCGCCACTACCTGCCCGCTGGAAGAGCCGCTTGGATACATACCTTCGTCATACAGCACGACCCACATGTCGCGCTCCGCTGCCCCCTCGATAGCAAAACGCATGAACTCAATCATGGCCTTGCTCATCCACCCAACACTTCCGGGCAATCCTGCTCGCGGATGGATCACAAATCCGTAGACGCCATGTGCTCGGAAATCATCCAGTTGCCGCAAGATTTCCCGCTTTGACAATACATCGTTCCAAAACCAGAAAGGACACAGAGAGAACTCAACCGGCGGCTCCAACCATTCGGCATGAAGGCTAAGACTACCAACCTTTTTACTTTCTACCTGCTTACCTCCGGCAGTCGTAGCCGTAGCTAGTCTGAGGACCGCCAAACCTCCAGATGCAAGGAAGCATCGCCGGCTCGTGTGGCCCGTCCCTTGTGGGTCTATTAACACCATCCTTCAAGAACCTCCTTTCTCCCAGTCCGCCTATCAAGTGGGCGCGATACCATCAGCACTACATCGCGTCTGAATAAATATTGACCCTCACTGTTTCCTATTCTTAATACACCGGTCTCAAGACCACGATTCAAATCTTAATTCCGATGATTTTCTGGATTGCTTTGCTCTCTAATCGTTTTTCCCGTAGAGCCAGTCCGCATTGGCTAAGTCATAGTCGACGATCTCATCAGGCTTGAAGAATAGCCTGATTTCCTCCTCAGCCGATTCAAGACTGTCCGACCCGTGAATGAGGTTGTATCCTTTGGAACAGCCCAAGTCCCCTCGAATGGTGCCCGGCTCAGCTTCGTAGCCAAAAGTCGCCCCCATCATTTTGCGCGCCATCTGTACAACGCCCTGGGCTTCCCAGACCATTACAAGCACGGGTGACGAGCAGAGATATTTTGTTAGGCCTTCATAGAACGGCTTGCCGCGGTGAACAGCGTAAAGCTGCCGCGCTAAGTCCTCCGAGACTTGCATAAATTTCGTGCCGACGAGCTTCAGACCTTTCTTTTCGAATCGCGTTATTATCTCGCCGGCTAAGTGCCGCTGGATGCCGTCCGGCTTGATAATGATTAACGTGCGTTCTGCCATTGTCGTATTTCGTGTCCTGTTGCTTGTGACTCGACCTGGCATCTACAATTCACTATTAAAAAGAGGCTATGCGCCCTCGGGGACAATGTAAATCTCGACTCGCCTGTTTTGTGGATTGCCTTTTTTATTGGGTAGATTCGGCGCGATCGGTCGATATTCACCAAACCCGCGTACGCTCAATCGCTCCGCAGCAACATTATTATCTTCCATTATGTCAAGCACCGATACTGCTCTATGAGCTGATAAGTACCAGTTGTCCGGATGCTGCGCACGCGTTGCTGGCTTGAGGATGGGAATATCATCGGTATGGCCGGCAACGATCACATCGAATTCTTTGGCCTCTTCCGAATTCAGAATGCCGCAAAGCGATTTAACGGCCTCCACCGCCGACGGCGCCACCTTATCACTGCCCTTTTCAAAAAGTAAATCGCTCTTGAATTTCACTATCCCACGGTCCGAATCGTACGTAACCATCTCATGCGCTTTGGCAAAATCCTCCAGCTTCGTCGTAAGTTCAACCGGCAGCACCGCTCCACCTTGAAGTAGCCTTTGCTGTAGAGACGCAATCAATTCATTCTTCTTAGTCAGGTCTTCTTCGAGCGCAGCAATTTGTTGTTGCAATGTCTCTTCCTCGATACCCCCTTGTTCCGTAGCCGTGGCCAGTTGTCGTTTTAACTGCTCAATCTGCAATTTGGTAGCCGCCGCCTCGCTCTCAAGTTGTGCTATACGCTTGCGCTGTGTATCGTTTTGGATCCTGAGATCCTGCAGTTCCGAGTTACAACCGGTCACCACAACCACACACACACATACAAGAAATACGCACAAGAGTCTCATAGTCCGCATTGTTAAATCCTTTCCAAAAACTCAGAATACAAAATTTCTTACTGCCCTGCAAAATACACAAGCTCTTTATTTACAAACTGTTACAGCCAATTACGTTCTCCACCTCCACCCGCTCACAAATAAAACCTATTTGCATTTAGCCGTCAAGAACAAACTTCCAAAATATCACCTGCCTTAGCAGAAAATAAACGCCGAGCAACCAATTCTACCATTTGATTGATGTACGCCTGCTGTTGTCCAATATTATCAGACGCTAACGCGAGTATACTCTTGCATGTTTTACTCGGCCATTCTCAATAGCGCCGCCTTATGAGGGTGGGGTGAGTTTTGTCCGGTTGGGTAAATCTGACACCGATCACCGAAAATTGGGCATCTATTCACCCGGGACAACCATAACAGAAGCTACGTCTATTATTTGGGCTGCTGATATGTTCCTGGGCTTCGATAGTTGCCTTTCTCATACGGCAACGGCATTCGGAAAGCCTGCCTTGGTTCTATGGGATGCCGTAAGAAAATCCAAGATAGAATCTGCACAGCATCCCGGTTTTTCTGCGGCTACAATGTTGAGATGGTCTTATCCTCAGAATAAAAATCTCCCGATCCTAAAGGAGATCGACGCCGAAAACAGTCAGGTTATGCTGTGATTACGTTCTTGAGGTTACCGGTACGAAAGCGTGGCAGGTGCGAACACGCAAGGCAGATGCGCATGGAGCTCATACAAGCAAAACGCAATAGCTGAGCCAGGAACCGCTGCTAATAACTGCGGCAAAACCCAGCGCACCAATTTTGTCAAAGATAGGACTTTAGACAAACCAGAACGCGTCTCATGCCGTAGATGAATGGTACTCTTCTGGATGCAGCGCCTGTAAGCGTCGCGAGCCAATTCAGATAACGAAATTGCGAAAATTCTCCCCAAAGAAGCTGTGCCTTTCGGTTGCCGTCTCTTCACCCCGCTGTGAAAGGCGAAGGCAGAGTCAGCAGACTCACGGCCAAGAATATTACTTGAAATAAAGGTAAGTACTACCAGTTTCGCCAACAATATGCGGCCATAAACCTCTCAGTCGGCTGAGCGCAAAAGCACCTGATAGGCTTGTATCGCTCGGGACAAACCACGGGTTATAACACAGACTCTGGTTAGCTCATGGGCAGCCAACTGATTGTCCGATGAGCGGTAAATCAATATAAACCCTAACGACTGGCCAAGCTCGCCAAGTGGAATCGTGACTGCCGAAACCTTGCTCAGCTCAATCAAGCTATACTCCAGTCCCATCGCGAACATATCGTCGAGAGTACATACTTTTTTCGACCTGCAGATATTCTCGACCAACTCGGCACCAAAGCGATTCTCCAGACGATTCTTCTCGAAAGTAATTGGCTTGCTGCTTTCGAACATATGCAATTCGAAGCTATCTGCTTGACGCAGAAAAAATGTGACATTTGCGTCGGGTAGTTCGTCCTTGATAAGTTTGCTGGCAGTGTACAACAGCTTGCCCAGATCGGTTATTCCGATCATCGACTCGTAGAAATGCGCGGCGAAGCTAATGGCATTCAGTCTGTTGATAAACTCCCGCTGCGCGGCAATCAGGTCATTGCACAGTATATCTATCTTCTTCGCCTGCTTTTTGCGCTCCCTGTTGAGCTTCTTAACAAGCAGACGAACCCTTCTATATTGTTGTGTATCGCCCATTAGCTTCTGGTCTTCAACAATTAAGTCTGAAGCCATCCCCCGAGAATTAGGTTCGGCTTAGTTGACCGGAGGCTTTAGGCCCAAATCGGTATTAGGAAAGCTACCATTTAGGGTAGCCCTATAAATAACCAGTTACCAGTTTCGAGGTCCTCTTGATCAGTTCAGGCACCAACACCGACTAGACTGCCTGCGCAGTTGGCCACATTGATCTTTCTGTGTTCTCGGACTTATTATCTGTATCGCAGTTATGTCACCACCGAAAACACTGAAATGGAATGAGAATTCGGTTATCGATAATCGGCAATATTTGCCCTTGTAATGCTCAAACTCAGCAGAAGATCAGTTGAAGCCCTGGGGACTTGAGTTTGCAGACCATATCCCGTAGCGCCATCAGCGTCTCAAGAAAATATCCCGGATGCCTTATTTATCTTGCGTCTTTAGCCTTGCTGTAAATGACAACTTTGCTCATTGCGTCTCCAAAGGCTTTCAGCGGCTTCTCCATTATAGCGAGGTCTGGGTCCGTAAAATCCAATCCGCCACAGGTTGCATTCCACAAATCAAGTAGTGTAACAACTCTGGCCCGTATCTTGACGCCGCCAATTCTCCCGCGCTTACATTCCAGAATCCCGTGCCTGCCAAGCGTTTGCATGACTTTCTGTAGATACCCAACGGAGAAATCAAGTGTCTTTGCAATCTCAGCGGACTGAGTATACTCGGTGGTCTTCTTATTCTTTAAATAAAGAATTGTTTCAACCGACATTGCGAAATCCTGATTAAGTTTCACGATTCTCTCCTTTTAAATTACCCAGCGGGCACCTTACGCACCCGCGCAGCAAAGTCATAAACCTCGTGGGCTTTCTCAAAGCCCACGACCATCGCATCCACACAACCCAACTCGAGCACATAGCGGACCGACGCGTCACGTCTTTCGTCACTGTCGCGGAATTCGCCCTCGCCGATCAGCTTCATCCCTATCACGCCCTTTCCAGCTTCGTGTAGCTTCTGCAGCACCGGCACAACCTCCTGCGGTGGGCCATCCATCTTTGTGCCATAGGCGTTAATTCGTGCGTGCACCGAATCTACCCACGGTTCATGCACAGCAGCCTCCAGCGCCTCCAGCGAGTGACACGACACGCCATGTGCCCGGATGACACCCTTTTTCTTGAGCTTCGCCAAAGTCTCCATCTGCTTGCTCAGTTCTTCAGGCCAGCTCGCAGACCCAACGCAGTGCAGTAAGATCACGTCGATGTAGTCGGTCTTTAGCTCCTTAAGGAAACGCCCAACGACCACGTCCGCGTCTGGCCGCTCCTTTTCCGGTATGCCACCACGCCGCCACCAGATTTTCGAGACCAGCACATAATCTTCACGTGGCATCTGATGTAGAGCACTCGCCAGATAAGGATGTGTGCCATAAAGATCCGCTGCATCAAACAGCCGCACGCCATCCTCATACGAGGCCCTCAACAACGCTTCGAACGTTTCTTTTCCCAGACGTGTCTGGTTCGACTGCCGGCCCCCACCGCGCATCCCCGTCCCAAAACCGACACGAGTAACCTTAATCCCAGTCTTTCCAAGCGCCACACGCTCGTATGGGTCAAAAACCTTGATCCTCTGTCCGATTCTCTTGTCCTCAGCGCAGCCCGACCCCAGCAAAACGCCGCCTACCAAAGAAACCGACCTCGCCAAAAAGGCACGACGCTTCATTCTCATCTCTGTTAGCTCCTTATCTGACTGTACGTCCGTCAAACTCTCCCCGGCAAAAACTCCCTGCTTGCAGTAATGCCGTGCCCTTTTGATATGCAAAGAGAAGGCCGTAAGACGCAATTATTTGGCCGGCACCCGCAATACCTACTTTTTCTGAATTCGCTATTTCTCCGCTGTGCTAACCTGAGCATAATGAAAAACTGTGGCTCAGCTACACCGCTGAACTTATATCCAGCCAAAATACACCAAAGCTTCTCATAACGCAAGCCTTTTGATGAAATTTTTTGCTTGGCTGCCCACGGAAAGGTTCCACACAGCCCGATCAACCTCCCATACTACTCTTCTGCTCATAGCTTGACGAATGCCAATTTCACACTTGGTGCAAAATCGAGATGTCAAAGCTATGCAATCACCACCATCCAGCGTCTTCCCTCATAATCCCCATCCATGTTATGCCCATTCGTTTTCCCGACCGACATTGCCCCCATTCATCATATGAGCATCGCCGCAACACCTTCGCCTCTCATCCCCAGCGCAGTTGAGGAATCTCACCACCTACGTATTATGCCCTCGCTTGTGCACTTACGCTGCGAGATATGCAGCTTGTACTCGAATCCGATCCGCCACTGTGGACCCATCTCTTGAACTCGGAGTCCAATATTGTCGCCGTCAATCGTATACCACGTAATCTTATACGACCCGGAGCTTTGTGCCAGAACAGGTACCGCAAACATCACCTAACATGACAGCCAGAGAGTTATATCTCCGCCCTTTCCGCTTATTGGAGAAATGGTAATCCGTCTCATTATTGCACCTGCCTCGCGACAACAAACTGATCCTGCTCCATCTTTCTTTCCAGAGCCTCAAGTCTCTGCCTCAATTCCCGATTTTGGGTGCCAATCTTTTCGAGGTCTGCTATTTTCTCCTGTTGGGCCTTTACCACTCCTAACAAATACAGAGCAAGCTTATCATACTTTACTGCATCTGGCCTTCCGTCCTTGTCGTATATCACCAAATCTCCTAAGACCTCGTCCACCTCTTCTGCTATCAGTCCGACATCCTCCTGACCCGTTGTTCTCCACTGAAATCTTACTGGTCTTAACTTCAGAATCTCATCCAGACTAATCTCAAGGTTTTCTATATTGCGCTTATATCTTTTGCTTGAGGTCTCTTTCCACAGTTTACCATTACCATCTGCAACTACTTTTGTTCCCGTTCCCGCCGCGATTCCTCGTAATCTTGCGGTCCCATTTACTTCCAACTTTTCGCTTGGAGTCGTTGTCCCGATACCGACATTGCCGCCGCCTGTTGCTATCATCACATTGCGAGAGGAATTATTATTCAGATAGAGCGCCTTTTCGACCGAATCAATCTCATTATTGTCAAGCAGCATTCTATCCCCACCTGAGATGATTGCCACCGTAGCATTTGTGCCGTCGTTCTCTGGGCCTTGAAAGTATCCCGCCCAACCGGTGTAAGTGTACCCCCATATGGCCGTACCAGTTGTGCTGTAGCCACTTATGCCTCTGCCGCTGTCGCTTTCGCCCCACACCCCGACGCCATAGCTTGAATTATAGCCCTTGATTATCGCTCCCGGATTGGGAAGTGACCCGCTAAGATCAAGCGGCACCGTGACACTTGGCTCCTGCCAAGTGGCCAGGCCGCTGGTATCCGATGTCAGCACCTTGCCTGCTCCAGGTGCGCCACCGGTAATCTTGACCTGACCACTCACTTCCAACTTTGCTCCTGGAATCGTTGTTCCGATGCCGACGTTGCCGCCCATGATGGCCATCACATTGTTGGCGCTTATATCTGGTGCGGTGCCTGACCCAACACGGATACCCACAGAGCGCGACCCGGATACGGTTATGTCGGTCCCAATGGCTGTTGAGTAGGCTCCGCTGGCGGTCGTGCCGGTCCCCATGGCAATGGAATAATCGCCGGTGGCGTCTGCATTAGCGCCCAGCGCCACAGCATGGATTCCAGTTGCGGTCGTCGCCCCGGCACCGATAGTCGCCGCGGGTCTACCGGCACTCGTCACATCCAGCAGCGCACCCGGATCCGTTGTGCCGATGCCCACGCCGCTTCCATCAACGAATAGAGTCGGCGTACTGCTGCCGAATCCGACCATCAAGGAATTGGCAATGTTGTTGACAAGACGACTGCCGCCGCTCAGGCCCTTGCCAATAGCGATGGTGTTACCCGCTGGTCCCGCCGTTACATATTGACCTATGGCGGCTGAGGCGAGCCCACTGGCAGTGGTGTTACTCCCCATAGCGGTCGAGTAGTCCCCGCTGGCGGTTGTTGAAGTGCCCATTGCGGTTGAGCTGCTTCCACTGGCGGTTGTGCCGCTCCCCATCGAAGTTGAGGCGGACCCGCTGGCGGTTGTTGCACCACCCATTGCAGTTGAGTAGTCCCCGCTGGCGGTTGTATTGTTCCCCATTGCCGTTGAGGCGTAGGAGTACCTGCTGGTGGTCGTGTTTGCCCCAACTGCAATTGAGTAGTTCCCACCAGCGTATGCCGCGCCTATTGCTGCGGAGCCGTTCCCACTGGCGGTTGCGTCATACCCCATCGCGATCGAGTACAGGCCAACATTTGTATCGGCCCACTGGCTGCCCGTGGCCCTTCCCGCTCTAAGTGCCATCTTTGACTCATCCCAGAACATCCTGCTGCCGCTTTCACGGCCAAAAAGAGTAACATCGTGCCCGGCTCCATCCACACCGACATTCAGCGTCCCCCGAACATCCAGTTTTGCCACGGGGCTGCTTATGCCGACACCAACATTGCCGGAAGGCATCGCGTACATGTCATCGCCCGAAATGGCCCAGTCACCATCTGGACCACCCCCGCCGGCGGGCGTCTGCCAGCTCGCAAGACCAGCAGCATCGGACGTCAAAACCTTGCCTGCTCCTGGCGAGCCACCCCTGATTTTGATCTGCCCATTCACATCCAGCTTTGCGTCAGGAGTCGGGATCCCAATGCCGACCTTGCCAGCCAATATTGCGGATGTCGCGCTACTGGCAGGGTCCATATAGTAGGAGACATCGTCCTGGTCGTAATATACGCTGGCCGACATAGAATCGGCAACCTCCACCGTCCCCTGTACGCGCACGTTTCCTTCAAAGTCTCCAGCATAGCCGGACGTGCTTTTGCCGCGGACGCCTGTACCCGAGATACTAATACCCTCCACACCGATATGGTTGGAGCTGTAGCCGTGCACGGCAGTGTTGTCGGGGCTGATGCCCTGCACGCCGTACCCACCAGTGGCTATGCCCACTACCCCGTAGACCCCGTTGCCATAGACACCGTACCCGGTTTCGCTGCTTCCATACACACCACGCCCGCCGGAGCTTTCACCATGGACTCCATAATAGCGGCTCTGGGCATAAAGACCGACCCCAAGGCGGCTATCATTGGTGACCGAGATAATCGCTCCCGGCTCGATTGACCCGCTGAGTTCAAGCGGGACCGCAACGCCGGCGGGAGCCTCCCAGTTCGCAAGACCAGAAGCATCGGATGTCAAAACCTTGCCTGCTCCTGGTGAACCGCCGGTAATCTTGACTTGACCATCCACCTCCAGCTTCGCATCAGGAGTCGTTGTTCCAATACCAACGTTGCCGGCAGGCATTGCGAACATATCATTCCCAACGACCTTCCAGTCGTTATCGGCGCCACCCGCGCCAGTCATTGTTTCGCCCGCCGTTTCTGCATAAATCGCGTATGGTGTCCGTGTAAGCTGTTGTAGTGGAGACAGAACCGTGTACTCATTGGGGTCTTCAAGCTCACCCGGCCGTACGCCAATTTGCAGCCAACGGTTATTGCCGTCAAATACCTCGCTGCCAAAATTCAATTTCACAGCAAAATAGCCATCTATCACGTCAACGTCGTTTATATCGATTGTGTCGCCTTGCTGAGTACCCAGAACAGGAGTATCATAGAGCTCAAACTGAAAGTCATATACTCCATCCGCCGGGCTGTCGGCATCCAAGAGCCGGCCCTGGTACGTAAAGCCATTAACGTCGGTGGGAGGCTCCGGCGGCTCCATCAGTAGCCCAATATCCGCTGCACTCAGCACATGGTCGTAGATACGTACATCGTCAAGGTCGCCGTCGAACGGCAGAGCCCCACCTGGCTGCGTAGCTCCTATTATCACGTGTGCCTCAGTATCCGAGCCTAACGAGAACGAACCGGAACCAGTCTGAGTACCATCGACGTATAATATACAAGTAGTCCCGTCGAACATGGCAGCTACATGAGCCCATTCTCCCACCGGCAAAACAGGGCTGCCACTATCCCAGTAACTACCCTCCCGCTTAAAATCGAGCGCGCCGGTATCTATGTGGGCCTCAAGCTGCCACATCATATCGTCTGCCGCCCAGGTATCTC